>Ga0213920_1000020_pt1 | contig 239471 bp, 244 predicted proteins | sample McNCre1117MG_FD_161054 | JGI IMG/M metagenome (GOLD analysis project Ga0213920, IMG submission 161054) | Freshwater microbial communities from McNutts Creek, Athens, Georgia, United States - 11-17 MG | ecosystem: Environmental > Aquatic > Freshwater > Creek | place: USA: Georgia | collected...
TGCAACTTATGCTCTAGGTGCTAGCGACACGATTAAAGCATTGACAGGTGCTGGAGCTGTGAACTTGAACGGCAATACCTTAACTTTAGCTAATGCAACAGGTGCTTACAGTGGTGTGATGAGTGGCACAGGCGGCGGCCTCACATTAACAGCCGGTACATTAACGCTAGGTGGTGCTAATACTTATGGTGGCACAACGACCTTAGGAAGTGGCGTGAGTGTGACATTAAATGCAGGCTCTGGTTTTGGTACAAGCGCTCTTGTTAATAATGGCGCAACAATAACATTTGGTGGAGCTGGCGGTAGTTTTACTTTGGTGACATTGTCAGGTTCTGGTGATTTGAGTTTAGGTTCAAATACAGTAATTATTTCAAATGCGTCTGGCATTTACTCGGGCGCATTAACTGGTACGGGTGGATTGACCTTAAGTGGTGGTTCTTTAACTCTCACAGGAAATAGTAGTTATACGGGTACAACAGCTGTGACCGGTACGGCCACCTTGAAAGTGACTGGTAATCTTTCAAATAGTGTGGTTAATTTAGCGTCTGGTGCAACATTGACTATCGTTGGATCAACATCGCCAGTGAGTGTGAAGAGTATTGGTGGGTCAGGCACGGTTGATGTTTCTGGTAGTACTTTAATCTTGACTGCAGCATCAGGTTCATTCTCGGGATCAATAGTTGATCCTGCCGGTGACTTAACGATTAATGGCTCTCTGACACTGACTGGTGTTAATACATATGTTGGTTTAACAACAATTAATAGTGGTGCATCACTTTACTTAAGTGGCGCAGGAAGTATTGAGTTGTCTAGTGGTGTTGTAAATAACGGTACATTTGACATTAGTGCTACAACGAACGGCGCAACTATTGCAAACTTGAATGGTTCTGGCGCAACTATTTTAGGTGCTAAGACACTCACGATTGGTAATGCAAATGGTACCTACAGTGGTGTGATGAGCGGCACAGGTAGTTTTACCTTGGCTGCAGGTGCTCTGACCTTGAGTGGTGCCAATATTTACACTGGTGCTACAACGATTAACGGTGGCACATTAACAGTGAACGGTAGCTTAAGTGATAGCACATCCGTAGCCGTTGTAAGTGGTGCGAACTACGTATTGAACGCAAGCGATGCGATTACGGCATTGACTGGCTCTGGTAATGTGAACCTTAACAGCTGCACATTAACATTAGGTAATGCAACTGGAATATATTCAGGTGTTATGAGTGGTACAGGTGGTTTGACAATGACCGCAGGTGCCATGACCTTATCTGGTGCTAATACATACAGCGGTGTGACAACTTTAAGTGGTGGTACCTTGGTTCAAACTGGTTCACTTGCCGTTGCAACGAATTTAATAATGACTGGTACCGCGGTCTGGGACTTGCAAGCATCACAAACAATTGCAAGCTTGGTAATGGCAGCTGGTAATAGCATTACCAACAGCACAGGTACATCCAGCTTGATAGTGAGTGGCCCAGCGACTGTAGCGAATCGAGTGGTAACTGGTGGCTCACAAACATATAACGGAACATTAACTGTTGCCGCGGATACGACCCTTGCAACCGGAGGTGCTGCTGGTGCCAATATCACGATTGTTGGAGATGTTGCTGGCGGCGCAGATAATTTAACTCTAACCTTTACTGCAGGTGCAGGCACAATTTCAGTCGCTGGTAATGTAACTGGAAGTTCTGGTGGTGCCCTTGACTTCAGTGGCTCAAGTCAATACGTAGATATTGCCAATTCAATTTTCCCAACTGGTAACAGTAGCTACACCTTACAAGCTTGGATTAAGCCAACTGTTCAAGGAACAAATGGAATTATTGGCTGGGGTCCTTGGGGTTCTGGTAATAGTGTTAATGCACTTCGCTTAAATTCAGGTGGCATTTATAACTACTGGTGGGGCAATGATTTGTGGGCATCTACAAGTAACCTTGCAAACGGTAGCTGGCACTTAATTACCGCGACCTATGATCAAGCGACTCAATCGAACAAAATTTATGTTGATGGTACCTTGACTGCGTCGAGAACTGGCAGCATGAATGTGCAGGCTGCAACTAATGCACGCATTGGATCAACTTGCAGCACAGTTTGTGGCGGAGAATTTTTCCAGGGATCAATTGATGAGGTAAGTGTTTGGAGTCGTGCGGTGACACAGTCTGAAGTAACGTCTATGATTAGCGCTACTCCATCGATGTCTGCAAATGGTCTTTTAGCCTATTACAACTTTAATGAAGGTTCTGGTAATGCAGCGGCCAATTCGGTTGCTGGGGCAACGGCAGCAAATGGCACTTTGATTAATGGCCCAACATGGTTGGCCTCCGGCTCACCGGTATCGACTGGTTCGAAAATTTCTATAGCCATTGCGAATGGTCAGAGTGGTAATGTGAGCTTCTCAGGTAATGTGAATGCCAAGTCTTTCACGGGTGGAACAGGTGCTTATAACTTGACTATGAATGGCTCAGCCATTGCTGTGGATAGTGCTTCGACAGTCACTAATGGCGGTGCCTTAACTTTAGGAGCGAGTGGCGGATCAACAACTTTCTCTAATGGTTTAACTGCAACCACTGTTTCAGGCATGACGATTGCTGGAAACTTAACCTTGAATGGCGCATCGAATTTGTCTGCTGCATCACATGATGTGACCTTGGCATCTGATACCACAATCAGTACAACAAGTACGGTGGTCGTGGCGGGTAATGTCAGGGGAGCTTATAGCTTAACGAAAGTGGGATCTGGCACCCTAACTCTCTCTGGCGCTAATACCTACACAGGTGCTACAACAATCAACGGTGGCACATTAACGGTATCTGGTAGCTTGGCTGATGGCACATCAGTAGCGGTTGCGAATGGTGCTAACTATGTATTAAGTGCAAATGACACGATCACTGCCTTGACTGGTGCTGGCGCTGTGAACTTGAACGGCTACACATTAACGCTAGGTAATGCAACAGGAACATACTCAGGTGTGATGAGCGGCACAGGTGGACTGACAATTACAGCGGGCACCTTGACCTTATCGGGAGCTAATACTTATAGCGGTGGTACGACGATTAATGCTGGCACTCTAAATGTTACCAATAATACTGGTTTGGGTTCAACGACTGGCACAGTGACTATTGGTAGTGGTGCAACACTTGATTTACAAAGTGTCACCGTAGGCGCTAACCCAATAACGATCAATGGCGGCACCTTAAGAGATGCGACAAGCAGCTTTGCAGGTAATATCACCCTTACCAATAACAGCACGATTTCTGTCACGAATGTTGCCGATACCTTGACTTTATCTGGAGTGATTTCTGGTGCCGGTTATGGTGTCACAATCGGTGGTTCGGGTGTGGTGGTATTTAGTGGTGTGAATACTTATAGCGGAATTACAACGATTAATAGTGGTTCAGCGCTGAGTTTATCAAGTGCAGGGTCGATTGCGAATAGCACGATTAGCAATTCAGGCACTTTTAATATTAGCGGCACAAGTAGTGGCGCGAGCATTGTGAGCTTAAGCGGCAATGGTGCGGTGACTTTAGGTGCTAAGACGCTCACGGTTAATAACGCAAATGGTACCTACAGTGGTGTGATGAGTGGTACGGGTAGTTTGACTTTGACTGCAGGTACGTTGATATTAGGCGGCGCTAATATTTACACTGGTGCAACCACAGTTAATGGCGGCACCTTGGCGATTACAAGCGCTGGCTCATTAGCCAGCTCAGGTATTTCACTTGTTAATGCAGCAATCTTGGATATCCGAGGCACTTTAGCATTGGCATCGCTCACGATGTCACCAAATGCAAAAATTACGAATAGTACTGGTACTTCTAATTTAACTGTTTCAGGTGCAAGTACCCTCGCTAATAGCATTACAACTAGCGGTACACAAACTTACGTAGGTGCAGTGACTTTGGCATCTGATAGTACGCTTACGGGTATAAGCATCACGTTTAGTTCAACGGTTGATAGCAACATAACAACTCCCCAGTATTTGACTTTAGTAAACTCAGGTACAGCAACCTTTAGCGGTATTGTTGGAGGTAACTATCCATTAGCAACACTTACCATTGGCGGCGATGCATCTTTGGGTGCAAGCGTCACAACAATCGGTACTCAAATCTATAACGCCAATTTGACTTTGACGGGTGCGATTGTTGCTTTGAATACAACTAATAGCCCAATTACTGTGGTGGGTAATATCGTTGGTAGTGGCGGTGGTGGTGTAACTTATTCCTATCTCACAGGAGGGGCATGGACAACTACTCAAAATGGTTCGAACCCGTACTTAATTAATTTGAATTTAGGCCAAAGCTGGACTTATCAAGCAAGCTACCTAGTGGGCTCTATGGATAGTGGCGGTCTCAATACGATCTTCTCATATGGCTTATACACAGATGGTATTTTGGTACGCACTCAAGGACGTGGGGATAGTTTGTACTTGCAAGATAACAATTATGGTGCGATTGATTTATTCCATAATGGAAACAGTGGCACGAATGGTAGCTACGTAACTGTCAAAGTATCTTATGCCACAAGTGGTGGAGTAAGTACGATGAATATTTATGCGGCCGATGCTTTAGTTGCAAGTATGAGTACGAATACACCGCTTAGTCCAGCAACAAATCAAATTCGTGTTGGTAGTGCTATGCATGCAACTGGTGAAGGTTTGAATGCAACGATTAAGGATGTAGTTATTACTGTTGGCGGTTCAGCGTCACCAAGTCTTGCCTTGACCACGGGTAGTGGCCGCATTAATTTGGGTGGAAATATATCTGGTTTATCTGGACTTAATTTAAATTCAAGTAATGCTACAAACGTAGTTACAGGAAACTATACGGGAGCATCTTCCTTGACAGTATCTAGTGGTATTTTCCAGCTTAGTGGAGTTAATACTTATAGTGGTACAACGACAATTAATAGCGGCGCAAGATTGAGCTTGGGTATAAATGCGGTACTTGATAGAACTAGCATAGTTGATAACGGTACTTTTGATATCAGCAACACGACAAGTGGCACAAGCATTATGAATTTGAGCGGTAACGGTGTGGTGACATTGGGAGCTAACACGCTGACTTTAAGTAATGCGAGTGGTGTATATGGTGGTGTGATGAGTGGTGCTGGTGGCCTCACATTAACAGCTGGTACGTTAAGCTTGAGTGGTGTTAATGCCTACACTGGTGTGACAACCATCAACAGTGGTACATTGGCCTTGATCGGATCCGGGTCTATTGCAACATCCAGTGGTGTGATTGATTCTGGCACTTTAGATATCAGCGGAGCAACATCTGATGCAACAATTAAGACATTAAGTGGGGTTGGTGGTGTTGCTTTAGGCGCTAATACTTTAATCTTAAGTATGGCGAATGATACATACTCTGGCGTGATGAGCGGTACGGGTGGTCTTACATTAACAGCCGGTACATTAACGCTAGGTGGTGCTAATACGTATACAGGTACAACAACAATCAACGATGGCACATTGGCCTTGATCGGATCGGGATCTATTGCAGCATCAAGTGGCATTGCAAATAACGGTACATTTGATATTAGTGCTTCGACAGGTGGTATTAGTATGAAGACACTAAGTAGTAGCGGTAACTTGATTTTGGGCTCAAATAATCTTACGCTAACTAATGCAAGCGGTACTTATAGTGGTGTGATGGGTGGCACCGGTGGTCTGACATTAACAGCCGGTTCATTAACACTCGGTGGTGCTAATACCTACACAGGCGGTACGGTGATCAATGGCGGTACATTGACGGTGACCAATAACAGTGGTCTAGGTGCTACAACTAGTCCGGTGACCATTGCAAGTGGTGCTACCTTAGACCTATTAGGTGTAACGGTGGGGGCTAATCCAGTCACTTTAGCTGGCGGTACATTAAAAGATGCAACAAGTAGTCTAGCTGGCAATATCACCTTAACTGCGAACAGTACATTTGCTACAACTAACTCAGGTGATGTGTTGAGCTTATCTGGTGTGATCTCGGGTAGTGGTTATGGTGTGACGATTGATGGTACTGGTACTGTTATCTTCACGGGTGCTAATACTTATAGTGGCACAACGACCATTAGTAGTGGCTCAACACTGAAGGTAAATGCAGCAGGTTCTATGGCTAATAGTGCTGTGGCGAATGCTGGCATATTTAATATTACCAACGCCAACGGTGGCATTAGCATTCCTAGCTTGACCGGTGCTGGTAACGTTGTATTGGGCGCTAATACTTTAACCTTGAGTGCGGCGAATGATACTTACTCTGGCGTGATGAGCGGTACGGGTGGTCTTACATTAACAGCCGGTACATTAACGCTAGGTGGTGCTAATACCTACACAGGTACAACAACGATCAACGGTGGCACCTTAACAGTGAACGGTAGCCTAAGCGACAGCACATCAGTAACTGTCGCTAGCGGTGCTACGTATGCTCTAGGTGCTAGCGACACGATCACTGCCTTGACTGGTGCTGGTGCAGTTAACTTGAACAGCTACACATTAACGCTAGGTAATGCGACTGGTACCTACAGTGGTGTGATGGGTGGCACCGGTGGTCTGACATTAACAGCCGGTTCATTAACACTCGGTGGTGCTAATACCTACACAGGCGGTACGGTGATCAATGGCGGTACATTGACGGTGACCAATAACAGTGGTCTAGGTGCTACAACTAGTCCGGTGACCATTGCAAGTGGTGCTACCTTAGACCTATTAGGTGTAACGGTGGGGGCTAATCCAGTCACTTTAGCTGGCGGTACATTAAAAGATGCAACAAGTAGTCTAGCTGGCAATATCACCTTAACTGCGAACAGTACATTTGCTACAACTAACTCAGGTGATGTGTTGAGCTTATCTGGTGTGATCTCGGGTAGTGGTTATGGTGTGACGATTGATGGTACTGGTACTGTTATCTTCACGGGTGCTAATACTTATAGTGGCACAACGACCATTAGTAGTGGCTCAACACTGAAGGTAAATGCAGCAGGTTCTATGGCTAATAGTGCTGTGGCGAATGCTGGCATATTTAATATTACCAACGCCAACGGTGGCATTAGCATTCCTAGCTTGACCGGTGCTGGTAACGTTGTATTGGGCGCTAATACTTTAACCTTGAGTGCGGCGAATGATACTTACTCTGGCGTGATGAGCGGTACGGGTGGTCTTACATTAACAGCCGGTACATTAACGCTAGGTGGTGCTAATACCTACACAGGTACAACAACGATCAACGGTGGCACCTTAACAGTGAACGGTAGCCTAAGCGACAGCACATCAGTAACTGTCGCTAGCGGTGCTACGTATGCTCTAGGTGCTAGCGACACGATCACTGCCTTGACTGGTGCTGGCGCTGTGAACTTGAACGGCTACACATTAACGCTAGGTAATGCGACTGGTACCTACAGTGGTGTGATGGGCGGCACCGGTGGTCTTACATTAACCGCGGGCACATTAACGCTAGGTGGTGCTAATACATACACAGGTACAACAACGATCAACGGTGGCAGGTTGTCTCTAAGTAGCTCAGGATCTATTGCAACATCAAGTGGTATTGCAAATAACGGTACATTTGATATTAGTGGAGCAACCTCTGGTTCAACCATTATTACCTTGAGTGGTGCTGGTTCAACAGTATTGGGCGCTAATACTTTAACCTTGAGTGCGGCGAATGATGCTTACTCTGGCGTGATGAGCGGCACCGGAGGTCTTACATTAACAGCCGGTACATTAACGCTAGGTGGTGCTAATACCTACACAGGTACAACAACCATCAACGGTGGCACATTAACGGTATCAGGTAGCTTGGCTGATGGCACATCAGTAGCGGTTGCGAATGGTGCTAACTATGTATTAAGTGCAAATGACACGATCACTGCCTTGACAGGTGCTGGTGCAGTTAACTTAAATAGCTACACATTAACGCTAGGTAATGCGACTGGTACCTACAGTGGTGTGATGAGTGGCACCGGTGGTCTGACATTAATAGTCGGTACATTAACGCTAGGTGGTGCTAATACCTACACTGGTGCTACAGCAATTAACGGTGGCACATTAACAGTGAGCGGTAGCTTAAGCGACAGCACATCAGTAGCGGTTGCGAATGGTGCTAACTATGTATTAAATGCAAATGACACGATCACTGCCTTGACAGGTGCTGGCGCTGTGAACTTGAACGGCTACACATTAACGCTAGGTAATGCGACTGGTACCTACAGTGGTGTGATGGGCGGCACCGGTGGTCTTACATTAACCGCGGGTACATTAACGCTAGGTGGTGCTAATACATACACAGGTACAACAACGATCAACGGTGGCAGGTTGTCTCTAAGTAGCTCAGGATCTATTGCAACATCAAGTGGTATTGCAAATAACGGTACATTTGATATTAGTGGAGCAACCTCTGGTTCAACCATTATTACCTTGAGTGGTGCTGGTTCAACAGTATTGGGCGCTAATACTTTAACCTTGAGTGCGGCGAATGATGCTTACTCTGGCGTGATGAGCGGCACCGGAGGTCTTACATTAACAGCCGGTACATTAACGCTAGGTGGTGCTAATACCTACACAGGTACAACAACCATCAACGGTGGCACATTAACGGTATCAGGTAGCTTGGCTGATGGCACATCAGTAGCGGTTGCGAATGGTGCTAACTATGTATTAAGTGCAAATGACACGATCACTGCCTTGACAGGTGCTGGTGCAGTTAACTTAAATAGCTACACATTAACGCTAGGTAATGCGACTGGTACCTACAGTGGTGTGATGAGTGGCACCGGTGGTCTGACATTAATAGTCGGTACATTAACGCTAGGTGGTGCTAATACCTACACTGGTGCTACAGCAATTAACGGTGGCACATTAACAGTGAGCGGTAGCTTAAGCGACAGCACATCAGTAGCGGTTGCGAATGGTGCTAACTATGTATTAAATGCAAATGACACGATCACTGCCTTGACAGGTGCTGGTGCTGTGAACTTAAACGGCAACACATTAACGCTAGGTAATGCGACGGGTACCTACAGTGGTGTGATGAGCGGTACCGGTGGTTTGACATTAACGGCCGGCACATTAACCCTTGGTGGTGCTAATACCTACACTGGTGCAACAACGATCAACGGTGGTACGTTGATTCAGACGGGTACTCTTTCTAATGCAACTAATGTTGTGATGAGTGGTTCGGCGAATTGGGATCTTCAAGCTAATCAGTCTCTTGCAAGCTTGATGATGGCTAGTGGGAATAATATTATTAATACGACAGGCGTGGCTTCTGGTATAACTATTAATGGTGCCGCATACATTAATAACATTACAACTTATGGTGCGCAAACATATAACGGTAGAGTAACTTTACAAGGTGGTGACGTAGTTGGCGGTAGTGCACCTGGAACCGGTCCTTATATGCGTGGTGGCACATTAAGCCCAGTATTGCTGGCTTCCAATGGTGGCGATATCACCTTTAATGGCACGATTGATGCTGGTGCGCAGTCTGCTCTCTATAAGCGTTCATTAACTATCGTAGCTGATGCAGGCGCTATTACCTTCAATCAAAGTGTTGGTACTCGCGGCACATTGGCAGGTATTGCAGATGGAAATATTTATGAGCTAACAGTAAAGGCTAAGAATATTCACATTAATGCTGACATTGTTACTAATGAAATTCAGTCATATATGGGCCATGTTTGGGTTGGTGATAATGGTAATAATGGTAAATCTAGAACATTATTGTCAGAAGATCCAAGCGTTGTTTTTGCTGACTTTGTGAGCACTGACGGTGTTGTGTATTCAGGTGGTATCGATGATGCTGTATTAAATACCCATACATTGAATGTGTTGGCTGTGTCTAACTGGTCTGGCGCATCTGATCCAGTGATTACATTTGGCAATCCAATTGGTGCAGCAAGATCCTTGTATTCAATAACAGCTGTTACTGGTATCCAGGATATTTCTTCTGGTAAGACTTTCGCGGATGTGCCGACGAATGCTGCTCAGTTTGCTGGAACAATTAATATTATGGCCAACGTAACGACAGCATCGACACAAACTTATACATCTAATAATTTTGCTTTAGGTGGATCAAGCAGCATTACCAATAACAATATCTTATTCACAACGAATCATGCTGACATTACATTCAATATTGGCGTATCGACTTCTGCCTTTGCGTTAAGAAATGGCACAACAACCGTGACATTTGCCTTGGGTGGATCTAACGTGAACTCAGCAGCTGTTAGTGCAATGAATAGTGCTGGCCTTCACCCTGCAGGTCTATTCGATCAGAAGTCACTCAATTTTGGAGGTGCCTTGCAATCTGCATTTAATAAGTCAATGCTTGATGTGGCCTCAAATAGCGCAACAGCCGGTGATGTTGAGGTGGGTCGAATTGAGCAGGTAGCCTGTGATCCAAATGGTTCTACTAATACAAGTTGTGACAAGTAAGCTCATAGAAGTTAGTTTCTGATTTATTTGATGTTTTTTTAAAGATATTTAATGGTAGAGATATAAGCTTATGAACCTAAATCTTCAGCAGAAAAAAGTACTCATTACAGGTGGTTCAAAAGGTATTGGGTATGCCTGTGCAGAGCTGTTTCTAGCAGAAGGTGCACAAGTCATCATTGTGAGTCGTCAAGCTAGCTCAATTGATCAAGCTACCAAAGTATTGCAGGAGAAGTATGGTCAGCAAGTCACAGGCCATGCTATTGACTTAAGTGTCCCTGATGCGGTTAATAAGATGTCTCAATTAATGGCTGGTGTAGATATCTTGGTTAATAACGCAGGCGCTATACCAGGCGGTGGTTTGGATGCCATTGATGATGAGCGTTGGCGCCAGGCTTGGGATTTGAAGGTGTACGGTTACATCAACACCATTCGAGAAGTTTTGCCAAAAATGGTAGAAAGAGAATCTGGCGTCATTATTAATATCATTGGCATGGCTGGAGCTGCCCCATCCTATGATTATGTTTGTGGCTCTATGGCGAATGCTTCTCTGATAACTTTTACTAAAGCAGTCGGGGGTTATTCTTCGAAGTCTGGGGTGAGGGTGTTGGGTGTTAATCCGGGGCCCACAGAAACAGACCGTTTAATTAAGCTCTATCAAGAGCGCGCGAAATACCAGTTGGGTGATGAGACGAAGTGGCGCGATCTTTTGCCTAATTTACCATTCGGAAGACCTGCAAAACCAGAAGAAATAGCCAATTTGGTTGTTTTCTTGGCCTCGGATAAAGCCTCTTATTTGAGTGGTCTAGTCATTGATGCGGATGGTGGTGCGATGTATGCGCGCTAGCAAACAAAACAAAGCAAAACTAAGCAGTTCAAAGCAAAGCACGTCGACATCTGAATAATTTTAAGATCTCTCTGAATTAAGTTTCTAAGGCTTTTCTTAAATAAGGGTCAATGTCAGGTTGACCCAATAGCCAAGACCTGTAATCCATAGGTACTTCACTTAGCAAAACACCTTTGTGTTTACCAAAAGGCATATGCGTGGGCATGCGGGCTTTTTCGCTAGCGACCCATAAATCTTCAACGCTATTAATTTTTAATTCGGTGCAAATGGCTTCAAGTATTTTGCCGCAGATGTGAACATCGGCTAGAGCTGAGTGAGCCTCACGTAATTGTTCTCTGGCATTTTTTCTATCGAGGAAATATAAGAGTGCACTTTGGCTATGGCTGTCTAAATTTGGCCAGACTTTTCTGGCTAAAGCTAAGGTGCAAATACGTTTAACTGCTGGTTGACCTAAAACTTGCCAATCAAAATCGATATTGTGGCCAATGAGGTATTCAAGGCCGCTGGGTAATTGGAAATTGCTAGATGGTGGGCAATCGATTAATTCTTCATCTAGGATGTGATGCGTGGCAAGTGCGCCTAGGCTAATGGGTTTTCCTGGGTTATAACGCTGCACAAATTGGCTATCGATGGTTAATGGCGCCAAGCTAGTGACCTCTAGCCAAGCAGCCTCAATAAGGACGGGCTCTTTAATATCTGTGGCTTCAGTATCAAAAATAATAACTTTTGGCATCGCTAGCTTTCGTTGAGGTGGGGTATTTCATGACGTTTATGCAATTATGCAGTGATTGGCTTTTATGCGGATAAAACCGCAAATCGATTATGATGAACTTGTGGAAAACATCCGTATGAAAAAGAACTTATTAACAGCTATTTGCTTGGTGATTTATACATTTTTCGAAGTGTTAATTGTTTTATTGGATGTGTGCTTTTTGACCCTGCTGTTTGTTATGCCTAATGTGCTTGGTTTTTATTCCAAGAAACATTTGGCCTATGATTTTTCAGTCTTGTGTTTGGTTATGGGCGTTGCTCTTTTGGGTGTAGGCTATGTTTACAGAAAACATACGCAAAACTTCTTGAAGCACATTTTTAGACCTATATCTGAGCGACTCATAGAGAATCTACGATCAATGAATTACTTTAAGTCATGCCAATGAATCTACTCATCGCTTTTTTATTAAACACAACGCTTGTTTTGACAACCATTGTCATTCACTATGAGGTGTTGTATTACCTTGCGAAAACGTTACCGCGTTTACATCATGTGCTGCCAAGGTTTAGGGTGCTCATTGGGGTGTGTGCCATTTTTATGACACATGTAGTTGAAATCTGGATTTTTGCGCTAGGCTATTACGCGACGCTGCAAATTGAGGGTATGGGTCAGTTGGTCGGGGATGTTATGAGTCATGGCCAGTTGCTAGATACCGTGTATTTGTCATTTGTAACCTTTACAACGGTTGGTTATGGTGATTTGGTTGCCAATGGTTATATGCGTTATTTAACAGGTGTTGAGGCCTTAACGGGCTTGATTTTGGTAACTTGGTCTGCCTCATTCTTGTTTGTGGAAATGCAGAAATTCTGGACCTTGAATAAAGACTAAATACGCCTAAGGTGGTTGCAGCTAGGGTTTTCCACCTGATGTGCCAGAAGGTTTTTACCTATACTGAGCAAAGAAAAATATCTCTCACATTAGTCATCTATGGTTGATTGAATGAAAAATATTCAAGACTCAGTTGCTGCAATTGCTGCTGCTTGGGAGCAGGCTTGGAATCAGCATGACTTTTCTTCGGTCAAAAAATACATTGCCAAAGATGCTCATTGGATCAGTGTACGAGATGATCACTGGCATGGAAGCAAGGAAATATTGAAAATCCATGCTGAATTGCACAAAGAAACTTTACGTCTGACACGATGGAGAAATACCGATGTCTCCTGTGAGAATGCAGCGCCTGGTGTCTTATTGGCAAAAATCCATTGGACTGTAGAAAACCTTGGCGAGATGGAAGAGGTTGTTTCATCAAGAAATGGTCTGTTCACTTGGACCTTGGTTAAGAAAACCAATCAATGGTTAATTGCCTCCTGTCAGGCCACGAACTTATCAACTAATTGATTAAATCCAAAACTTCTCCAAGTTCATCAATTCGGCGAATAGGGTAGTTATACGCATTGAGCTTTTCTTGTGGAATCCTAAACGCAATCACCTGGGCACCGGCTGCAATACCAGCTTCAACACCCGCTAAGCTGTCATCAATAAATAAACATGCTTCAGCTGGTTGACCCATGAGTTGTGCGGCATGTGTCACGATGCCTGGCGCTGGTTTCCAGGAATCTACCTCGTAGGCGCTGACGATACGATTTTCAAAGAATGGCAAAAGTGAGGTTGCCTTTAAGGACGTTTCTATTTTGTAGCGCGGGCCATTAGAAGCAATGCATTTATCGTGGGCTATTTGCTCTAAAAGTTTTTTTGCGCCTTCAATTTCCACGAGTTCGGTGGCTAGCAGGTGATTGGAGCGCTCCCGATATTCTGGAATAAATGTGGTGGGATCCACATCTTTATATTGCAAGGCGACTTTTTCTAAAAAGATAGAGAATTTCTCGCCACGGAATATATTAAAAATATCTTCGTAGCTCGGATGGTTATCTCTTTCTTTGAGCATCTGAACAATCAAACGTGTGGACAGTGTTTCACTATCCACCAATGTGCCATCGCAATCAAAGATGATGGCTTCTGCTTTGATAGTTGAGCTCATTAAATAATTTCCCGAATAATTTGTGCGCAATCAAGCAGTGCCGGTACGGCAGCATCTCTCATTTGATCTGGTGTTGTTCTTGAGGTGGGTGCTGTGACACTGATGGCGCCTAGTAATTGACCTTTCCTATCTCGCAATGGAACGGCGGCCCCAATCACACCTAATTCATATTGTTGGCTGGTGATGCCATAGCCTTTTGTTCTGATATCGAGGATAAATTTCTCAATATCCTTTTTACTAATCATCGTAAAAGGTGTGAAGGGTTGAGGTTTGTATTGATCGAGTAATTTTTTAAACTTATCTTCAGGTATGTTGGCCAGCATCACCAAGCCGGGTGTAACTAGAAAAGGGTTCATGCGTCTACCGACATCCCAGCCTGCATTAATAATTTTGGGTGGGGAGTTTTTGGCGATATAGACCACTTCATTCTTTTCTAGAACAGAAGCTTGCGCGGTTTCACCAATATTCATCGTGATGCGTTGTAAAAATGGCGTTAAGACTCTAGGGAGCCGTGATGATGTGAGATAGGCATTCGCAAAATTTAATACCTTGGTACTTAACCAATAGTATTTGCCATCGGTTTCAACATACCCCAACTCTGTTAGCGTGAGTAGATGTCTTCTGACTGCAGAGCGGGTTAGATCGTTGAGCCTGGCCGCATCGGCAATCGTCATCTTGGGATTATTCTCATCAAAACTTTCAATGATGCCCAGACCTTTATGCAAACCCATGATTCTGTCTTTGGCGTCAATCACAATTTCCGGGGTCTGATCCATATATCCTTAGCTGGGTAGGTGTCATTAATTATTCAAATTGTGCGTTAATCGGGCAATTTGTTCAATAAGCGAATATATTTGCTAAGTATTTATTTATTTAATATGAGCGAAGCGTTAAGCTATCAGTAATTAAAAATCCAATGAGTGAGCCTTTATGAGCGTGAATGAAATGTTGCCAGACCCAAGCAATGTCTTGGGTATTGATGGAATTGAATTTATTGAATTTGCGACTAAGCATCCTCAGCAATTCTGCCTTTTATTAGAAAAGATGGGGTTTAGCTTAGCAGCTCGCCATCGTTCACGAGAAGTATTGTTATATCAACAAGGCAGCATGAACATCATTGTGAACTCAGACATGGATGGTATTGCTGAGGACAGCACATTTGCGGAAAGTCCTATTATTAATGCCTTGGCTTTTAGGGTAAAAGATGCTCACTTTGCGCATCAGCGTGCGGTGGGGATGGGTGGTTGGCCAATTGCCACAAGGGCGAGTGCTATGGAATTGAATGTTCCTGGTATTCATGGTGTGGGGCAGAGCGTTATTTATTTTGTGGATAGATATAAAGACTTTTCTATTTACGATGTTGATTTTATTAAAGTGCCTAATGCTAAAAATACCTCAGCCATTGGTGATATGAGCTTCTTTGGTTTAGTGCAAACCGCTTATGAAGGCCGCACAGCGGATTGGAGTAATTTCTACGTCAAGTTATTAGGCTTTACAGAGTTACCCGCGGATCAGTTTTTTGGTATTTTGCAAAAGGGTGCGATTTTGCAAAGTCCTTGCAAGTCATTTCATATTCAAATCATTGAGCCTCAGGTGAGTGATATCGAGTGGGATGAAGAGTATCTGCGTTTAGGTATTGGTGCCCCAGATGTTTTGGCAACGAGCAAAGCCTTAACGGAGCGTGGTATTAACTTTATCGACAATGAAAAGTTACACACGACCTCTAAAGGTGCCTTGACCCAATCTTATTTAGGTGGTGTTCAGTTTGAGTTGGTTAATAACGCTGCTAAGTTGAAGTAAGGCTCATCATGAATTTGAATCACTTCGGCATGGATACGATTACTCTGGCGGGTACGCTAGAGGCAAAGTTAGCTGCCGTTAAAAAAGCAGGCTTTACGGAAATCATGTTGTCAGCAAGGGATATTGCTGGTCATCCTGATGGTTATGAAGTGGCTGTCAAAGCTGTTAAAGATAGTGGGTTGGATGTGACAGGCTTTCAGGTCTTGAGAGATTTCGAGGGTTTGAGTGGCGATCTAAAGGGTTATAAGCTGGAGATTGCTAAGCATATGCTGCAAATGTGCCACGACGTTGGCTCTCAATTGCTTTTGGTTTGTTCCAGCACATCGAAGCATGCTGATGGTGATATTGAATTAGTGGCTGAAGATTTGAAACGTTTGGCGATGTTAGCGGTACCGTTAAATATTCGTGTGGCGTATGAAGCTCTATCTTGGGGGCGTTATGTGAATCAATATCCGCAATCTTGGGATGTGGTGGCATTAGCGGATGCGCCTAATCTAGGTGTTGGCCTAGATTCATTCCATATTTTTGCGCATTCTTCTGATTTGTCTGATTTGGATTACATGGATCCAGAGAAGATTTTCTTTGTGCAGTTATCTGACTTTATGTGGCGTGAAACGAGAACACCTGAAGAGCGGATTGAAACAGCTCGTCATATGCGTGTATTTCCAGGTGAGGGTGCCCATAGCGAAGATTTATTGGCATTAGTTCGGAAGTTAGATAACTTAGGTTATGACGGTAAATATAGTTTTGAAGTTTTTAATGATGACTACCAACAATTACCGCCGCATGTTGTGACTGCCAGAGCCATGAATTCTGCGAAGTGGGTGATGGAAAAAGCGTTGAGACGTTACTTGCCTCTACCCAAGGCTTAATTAGGGAAAGTCCTTAGTTCCCTAAGGGGTATGCAGTCTCGAGATTTTTGAACATGTTAGACTTTGAACGGGTGGTTAAATTAATCGTTTTTTAACATTTATCTACTTGTTTAATATGGATTTTTTATATATTTGATGGTATGAGTTTGAGTGGGGCGAGCCATATTTTTTTTAAAATAAACGGCTTATCTATAACATTTTGTTATAGCTGTTAGTGTCTATCCCTACTTATTTACTTTACCTCTCAAGCAGACAATACAACCATAGAATTTGGTATTACCTCGTGGGTCTTGGGGCTATAAGACTCGTAGCAAGATGGAGACTATTAATGAAGATTCGTAATTTAATTGGTACGGTAGCTTTAGCGGTTGCTGCTACTGGCGTATCAGCTCAGCAAACTGTTAAGTTGGCAAGTCTTGTTGAGTTATCTGGTGCCGGTACAACTGCTGGTACAGCATTTAGAATGGGTGTTGACCTAGCGGTCAAAGAAATTAATGCTGGTAAAGGCATTATGGGTCGTAAGATCGACATGACTACTTTGGATACACAATCTAATCCAGGTATTGCTAAAGGTTTGACACAAAAAGTAATCGACCAAGACGTTTTCGCAATTTTTGGCCCAGTATTCTCTGGTTCAATCATGGTTAGTATGTCTGAGTCACAACGTGCTGAAGTGCCTAACTTCACTGGTGGTGAAGCTGCTGCGATTACTAAGCAAGGTAACCCATACGTTTTCCGTACAAGCTTCACACAAGCTGATGCGATTCCAAAAGTTGTTAAATACTTCAACAACACCCTTAAAGCAAAAACTGTAGCTGTTATTTATCAAAATAATGACTTCGGTAAAGGTGGTCGTGACGTATTCATGAAAGCTATTGAAGGCACATCTACAAAAGTAGTGGCTGATATTTCTACAGAGCAAGCTCAAGTAGACTTTTCTTCAGCAGTGTTGAAAGCAAAACAAAGTAATGCTGATGCAGTATTCATCTACGTTACAGAAGAAGAATCTGCTCGTGCATTAAAAGAGTTCAAGAAACAAGGTTTCAACAAGCCTTTGGTTGGCGAGACAACTTTAACTGGTCAAAAAGTGATCGAATTAGCGGGTGAAGCTGCAAACGGTGCGATTGCGCACGTTGGTTTGACAGCGGATGCTCCAAATGCAAATATTCGCGCGTTCAAAGCTAAATTCCAAAAAGAATATAGCAATTTTGTTCCTGACCACAATGCTATTAAAGGTTACACAGGCGTTTACGTGTTGAAGGCTGCGATTGAAAAAGTAGGTAAGTTTGATCGTAAAGAAGTTGCTAAAGCCATGCACGGCATCAAGATCTTGGCTAAAGATCAACCTGGCGTGTTGTTAGACATCGCGTTTGATGACAAAGGTGATTTAGATCGTGAGAGCTATTTCGTTCAAGTTAAGAACGGTAAGCAAGAAGTTATAACAACGTTCCAACCAGCGTTTACTTCTAAGAAGTAATTTCCAGGAAAAGGGGTCTCCAATCAAAATGGACGCCCCTTTTTTCTTAAATGGTTTTTTGATTTAAAAATAAGAAGCTAATCATGACAGATTTCATACAACTTTTAGTCTCGGGTATTGCTACCGGTACTATTTACGCGTTAGCCGCACTTGGATTTACATTGCTATGGCAAGCGTCGGGGACCATTAACTTTGCCACCGGTGAGTTTGTTATGGTTTCAGCCTTCTTGATGTTGGCAGGTTTGGGTTTAGGTTTGCCATTATGGGCAAGCTATTTATTATCTTTGGTATTGGCAACAGTCATTTTGGGCTACTTCTTTAAGCGAGCCATTGTCGATCCTTTGATTCGTCACGGCATCATGCCCGTGATTGTTGCAACCATTGGTTTATCACTTGTTGCAAAGAACGGTATTCGTATTGGTTTTGGTGCGCAAGCTCAACCATTCCCACAAATTTTTGGTGGGGAACTGTTCCAGTTTGCAGGTGTCACAGTTTCTTATATGGAGATCGGTACGATCTTCTTGGCATGGCTGATCATTTTTGTATTGAATTTATTTTTAAGCAAAACAGTGACGGGCCGTGCGATGCAGGCGGTTGCACAAAATACAGATAGTGCAGTTGTTCTTGGTATTAATGTTAATAAGATGATTTTTTACACGTTTGCTATTAATGCCGTATTGGCAACAACAGCAGCGTTATTGGTTACGCCAGCTTACTTAGCTAAGTTTGACATGGGTGTTAGCTTAGGTATGAAAGCTTTCTTGGCGGCGATTATTGGCGGCTTTAATAGTAGCCGTGGCGCCATGTTAGGTGGCTTGATTGTGGGTATTTGCGAAAACCTGGCTGGTGCTTACATTTCTGCAGAGTACAAAGAGGCGGTTGCCTTGGTGCTCTTCTTGTTGATCATCCTTATTAAGCCAAACGGTTTATTGGGTAAAGCAGAGCAAAGAAAGGTTTAAGGCGATGAGAATGAAAACAAAACTTCCCTTCATGATGTCGCTTTTTGCGATTGCATCCTTTGTGATGTTAGTGTTGCCCTTGTTCTTGAAGAACTACGGTGTGTATTTAATGAGTTATTGGTTGATTTTCGTATTAGCGACCATTGGCTTGAACTTGATTCTTGGTTATGCAGGTCTTAAATCATTAGGGCATGCGGCATTTATGGGTATTGCAGCTTACATTGTTGCCATGCTCATGAAAGAAGGTATTAACTTCTGGGTGGCTGCTCCCGTTGCTGTACTTGCTTCTTTTGCGGTGGGTTGGATCATTGGTTATCCAGCGTTGCGCGTACAAATGCATTACCTAGCATTCGCGACGATTGGCTTTAATGAGGTCGTCACCCTAATTTTCCGTAATGAGGAGAAGTTTACGGGTGGTACCTTTGGTATTAATAATATTGCTAGACCTTCTATTTTTGGTTATTCCTTAGCTGGTAATCTAGAGTTCTACTACTTCATTTTATTTGTGGTCGTAACGATCGCTTTGTTGACTTACTTCTTGGTAAGATCTCCTTGGGGTAAGGCATTTACAGCGCTACGTGATAACCAAATTCGTGCTGAGAGTGTGGGCGTGAATATTCAACGCTACACCTTGTTAGCATTTGCGACAGGTTCTGCGATTGCTGGTGTAGCCGGTTGTTTGCTAGCGCCATTGGTTCAATATATTGAACCTACTCAATTTAATAGCCAAACATCCATCTTGTTGTACTTGATGGTGGTGCTCGGTGGTAGTGGTTATTTCTGGGGTCCAATCTTAGGCGGCATCATTGGCGTTCTTTTCCCTGAGTGGTTGAGATTCGCTGAAGGTTGGTACATGTTGTTCTTTGGCTTGATTGTGATTTTGTTGATGGTGAAGTTGCCTAACGGATTGTTGTCTTTGCCGGAAATTATTAATCAAAGAAAAGCTGCCAAAGAAAAAGCAGCTGCCCAGGCGAGGTAATCAAGATGACAAATAAAGTATTAGAAGTTGTTGATCTTAAAAAATCATACGGTGCTATTGCCGCAGTCGGTGGCGTTTCACTAGAGGTCAGAGAAGGTGAGATCCTAGGGGTTATTGGACCAAACGGTTCTGGTAAAACCACTTTGTTTAACAGCATGCTAGGTCAGATTGAACCTGACTCAGGCAAAGTGTTATTCAAGGGTGAGGATATTACTAACTTGAACCCGATGTTGTTGAATAAAAAAGGTGTGGGTCGCACATTTCAAACCTTGCAAGTATTTGGCAAGATGACGGTGCGTGACAACTTGATTGTTGCTGGTCAGGAACACGTCGACTCAATGATGAAGCGTTTATTCAAGTCACCTGATTGCGATATGGGTCAGCGCGCTGATGATTTAATCGAGACATTCCGCTTGGGACATGTGGCAAATCTACCTGCTGGTTCATTGAGTTATGGTCAGCAAAAGCTGGTGGATATTGCGATGGCATTTATGTCTAAGCCAAGCTTGGTATTGCTAGATGAGCCATGTGCTGGAGTGAATCCTAGTTTAGTTTCTGGTTTGAGTAGTTTGCTCAAGGAAATGAATAAAAAGCAAGGCGGTAGCTTTGTGGTGATTGAGCACAACATGGACTTTGTGATGGATCTTTGTCATCGCATTGTTGTGATGGTTGAGGGTAAGGTTTTGGCAGAAGGCTTGCCAGCTGAAATTCGTGCAAACAAAGAAGTACTTGAAGCATATTTGGGAAGCTAATCATGTCAGACAATCAAACTCCGGCAATTGAATTTAAAAATGTAGTTGCAGGTTATAAGGATTTGATGATTCTGAATAACCTTAGCTTGAAAATCCGTAAAGGCTCGATTACTTTGTTGATCGGACCGAACGGGGCAGGCAAGTCAACTGTTCTTAAGACGTTATTTGGTATGTTAAAGCCACGTCAAGGCTCTATCCATTTGGATGGTCAAGACATTACGGGCTGTGATGCTAATACCTTGTTGCAAAATGGTGTGGCGTTTGTGCCGCAAGGTCGTAACTTATTTGGTTCATTAACGGTGTACCAAAACCTTGAGTTAGGCGGCATCACTTTAGGTATGAAAACGACGCGCGAGCGTATTCCGGAAGTGTTGGAATTTTTCCCTCGTGTGAAGGAGCGTTTACATCAACAGGCATCAACATTATCTGGCGGCGAACAAAAGCAGTTAGAGATTGGCCGCGCTTTGTTATTGCGCCCTAAAGTCATTTTGATTGATGAGCCTTCTATTGGTTTATCTCCTAAATTAGTTCAAGACGTATTCCGTTTGTTACGTAAATTGGCTGATCAAGGCACAACGGTGATGATGGTTGAACAAAACGTTAAAACTGCTTTAGGTGTTTCTGATGATGCGATTGCGTTAGAAATGGGTCAGATGGTTTTGCATAAGCCAGCGTCGGAATTGTTAGCGGATCCTAATATTGAACGTTTATTCTTGGGTGGTAACTTACATACCAAGTAAGCAATATTCATGGAGTAGTATTTGGGCTCGGATCATCTTTTGGGTGGCCGAGTCTTAATTTTTTAAAGGAAATAGTTAGATGGCGATTTACCAAACAATTACTTTAACCATCAAAATGGGTGCGTTAAATTCTGTATATGAAGGTATTCAAAAAAGTTTTGCAACGGGTAAATACGGCGAAATGCAGGGTTGCTGGTTTTGCGATATTGGCACCTTGAATCAAGTGATGGTATTAACTAAACACGCAGATGGTAATGCTGCTATGGCGGCATCAAAAGCAATTAATTTAGAAGATGCACATTTAGGTTGCCAAGAGTTCATTACTGACTTTGCTATTGACCATTACCAAATGTTCCCATGTTTGCCAGAAGATATTGCTACTGGTGAGTTTGGTAAATATTACGAGATTCGTTATTACGGTATTAAATTAGGGGCCGTTCAAGCAACAATTGATGCCTGGGAAAAAGCAGTTCCTAATAGAGCGAAGGTATCTCATTTAGTAGGTGCGATGTACTCTTTGGATAATCGCGCGCCGAAATTTATGAATATCTGGCCGTACAAAACATTGGATGAGCGCAATGCAGCACGTGCTAAAGCAGTTGCTGATGGTGTTTGGCCTCCTGTTGGCGGCCCGGCAAACTTGACCCATATGCAATCAGGTATTTGGTTGGCTGCACCGTTCTCTCCATTACGTTAATACATATGCATCCACTTTCTTTGGCAGCGCTAACTGTTCTGGAGCTATCTCCTGATGAGCAAATTATGTGTGCGAAAGCCTGTGGCTATGATGGGGTGGGGTTAAGGTTAATTCCAGCAACCCCCACTGAGTTGCATTATTCATTAATGACAGATGCTGCACGTCGAGCTAGGGTTAAAAGTTTGGTGAGCTCTACGGGCATGAAAGTCTTTGACATTGAAATATTTCGATTGAAGCCTGACACCAATATTAAAGATTACGTGCCTTTTATTGAGTTGGGTGCTGAGTTGGGCGCCACCAATATGTTGGTAGCAGGCAATGACTCTGACTGGTCGAGGATGACAAATAACTGGTTAGAGCTTTGCGAGGTTTCTCATGCTTTGGGGATTAAACCTCATATGGAACCGATGCCTTGGACAGATGTCAAAAGCTACTTAGATGGCGTGAAATTTGTTGATGAGGCATCGGCTACTTTAGGTGCTGTGCTGATTGACCCGATTCATTTTTTTAGGGCTGGTGGTGAGGTGGGGCAGATTCAAGCAAGTCATGCGAATAAGATGGGCTATATCCAGTTTGCGGATGCACCTATGCCAACGCCTGACAGTATGGATGAGATTTTGCGCCAAGCACGTGAGGATCGTTTACCTCCTGGAGCTGGTGATTTTCCATTAAAAGAATTACTCTCCAAGGTGCCCTCTGATTTACCTATTAGCGTAGAGATTCCTTTGGCGGCTCGTTGGGGTTGCGATACGGCAGAGAAAAAGGCGCGCTTGGTTAGGCAATATGCCTTGGATTTAATGGGTGTCGGCAATTAATTGCCCACATAACCGAAAAGGTCTTGCAATAAAACCCATTGACATGGCGTCATATGTATCTACAGTGTAGATACATATGAGGGGGTTGAATGCAAGCAACAATCAAAAAATGGGGTAACAGCCCAGCTTTAAGACTTAGTGCTAGCCTGATGCAATTAGCGCAACTTAGTTTAAATCAAGTGGTTAATATTCAAGTTTTAAAAGGCAAGCTGGTCATTGAGCCAGCTAGTCCCAAGGAGTATTCCTTAGAAAGCCTTGTTGGTGGCATAACAGCCCAAAATTGCCACGCAGAAAGTGACTATGGACCTAGTGTCGGCATGGAGGCGTTTTAGTGGTTAAACATCCTTATGTGCCAGGCGCAGGTGACATCGTCCTGCTCTTGTATTGAGCCCTAAGATTTATAACAGCAAATCTAGCCTCATTCTTTGTTGCCCCATGACCACTCAAATCAAAGGTTATCCCTTTGAAGTTATTTGTGTAATTGATGATATGAAAACGGCAGTTTTAGCAGATCAGATTAAGTCGCTAGATTGGCGGGCTCGCAAAGCAAAATACAAGTCCAAGATAGGCTTGGCAAGCCTAGGGGAAGTTAAAGCAAAGATTAAGCCCTTGTTACAGTTCTGATAACAAAATCAACAATGGATTACTGGGTGCTCGATTAATGACATCTTTAAGAACCGTCACCCATGACTTTTTTAACAATCGTTTGTACCATTTGAATAGTTTTGTGCTGCGTTAAAGTGCTGGCTCGATTAGCTGCGGTGGCGATCACTAATTTTCCCGTTAAGTTGGCAATAGGCCTCATTTTGAATGAGAGGGCTTTTCCAGACGCCTTGATGGCATATTTCGGTAAAACACCATAACCAGCGTCTTCTTCGATTAAATCCAGAATGGCGTTAACGCCGTCAATTTCTAGGACGATATTGGCCTTTTTGCCGATTTGACTTAATTGAGTTTCAACTAACATCCTTAAGGCATTTGGTCGAACAGGCATCACCAGTGGGTAATTGGCAATTTCATCTAAGGAAATGGTTTTAGATGGGGTGTTGTCTTTTTTCTTCTCAATGAAGTAGAGGTCTTCCTCAAGTAATGGGGTGGTTTCTAGCTCGGCGGAGTAGTTTGGGTTATATAAAAGTGCAATATCTAGACGTCCTGTTAGCAGCCATTCCTGCATAGAGACAGACAAGCCTTCTGAGATTGATAAATGAGCATCGGGAAGTTCATGACGAAAGGCTTTTGTGAGTGGAACGGTCAGGACTTTCGTCATGCTAGGAGGGAGCCCAAGGGCTACCCGCCCAGAAGGGGTGCTTCTGACCATATTCAGGTCTTCTTTTGCCCGAATGACCTGGTGCAAAATGCCGCGACCGTGTTCTAGTAAGACTTTACCGGCCTCTGTGGTGGTGACGCCTCGACCATTGCGCAGCAGTAGATTTTGCCTAAATTCCAACTCTAAAAGCCTAATTTGACGACTTAGTGCGGGTTGGGCAATATTTAAGACCGTGGATGCTTTGGTAAAGCTTCCCAATTCAGCGACCCGAACGAAGTACTCCAGCTGTTTTAGATCCATGGTTTTGACTTTGATTATTTAAATACCCGTTAATTATATATATCAAATTGATATATCTGCTAGTTGGTATCTTAGCTTTCTTAAATAGCTTAATAGGCACACAATCTTCCTATATAAAAAGCCCTTTAAATGTCGTTTTTAGGCATTGATGTGGGTTAACTGGAATTACTGAAGGAGACTTAAATGATTATTGATTGTCACGGTCACTATACAACTGCCCCTAAGGCATTGGAAGAGTGGCGCAATCGCCAAATTGCTAACTTAAATACCCCAGAGTTGGGGCCTAAAGTTAGTGAATTAAATATTAGCGATGATGAATTGCGTGAATCAATCGAGAAGAATCAATTAGCTAAGATGAAAGAGCGCGGCAGCGACTTAACCATTTTCTCTCCTCGAGCTAGCTTTATGGCTCACCACATCGGTGACTTCAATGTGTCTTCAACTTGGGCAGCTATTTGTAATGAACTTTGCTATCGGGTCGCCAATTTATTTCCAGACAACTTCATTGGGGCAGCCATGTTGCCGCAGTCACCTGGTGTCGATCCAAGAACATCGATTCCAGAACTTGAAAAATGTATCAAAGAGTATGGATTTGTCGGGATCAATTTAAACCCTGATCCATCGGGTGGTCATTGGCAAGAGCCACCGTTATCTGATAAACACTGGTATCCCATTTACGAGAAGATGGTGGAGTATGAGATTCCTGCCATGATTCACGTGAGTACTAGTTGCAACAGCTGTTTTCACACCACAGGTGCTCATTATTTGAATGCGGATACAACCGCATTCATGCAGTGCCTGACATCTGATTTATTCAAAGATTTTCCAACTTTGAAATTTTTGATTCCACATGGAGGTGGTGCTGTACCTTATCACTGGGGTCGTTTCCGTGGTTTGGCGCAAGAGCTAAAGAAGCCTTTGTTAAGCGAACATTTGTTAAATAATATCTATTTTGATACCTGTGTCTATCACCAGCCTGGCATTGATTTGTTAACCAAGGTTATTCCAGTCGATAACATTTTATTTGCTTCAGAAATGATTGGGGCTGTGCGCGGTATTGATCCAGAAACTGGCTTCTATTACGACGACACAAAACGTTACATCGAGTCATCAACGATTTTGACAGAGGCTGATCGTCAGAAAATTTATGAGGGTAATGCTAGAAAGATTTTCCCTCGCTTAGATGCATCACTTAAAGCAAAAAACCTTTAATGATTGAACAGGATAACAAATGAATAACTTAGGAATTGTGAAGCGAAACATTGTTAGGGCAGATCGTGCTGCTGTTGAAAAATTATCGCGTTTCGGCGTGGCAACTATTCATGAAGCGATGGGGCGGGTTGGTTTAATGAAGCCTTATATGCGACCTATTTATACCGGTGCTCACACTTGTGGCACCGCTGTGACCGTGTTGTTGCATCCAGGGGACAACTGGATGATGCATGTGGCTGCGGAGCAAGTTCAGCCGGGTGATGTGGTGGTGGCTGCTGTGACAGCTGACTGTACGGATGGTTATTTTGGCGATTTGCTAGCGACATCATTCCGTGCGCGCGGCGCTAAAGGTTTGATCATCGATGGTGGTGTGCGTGATGTGAAAGATTTAACGCAAATGCAATTCCCGGTCTTTAGTAAAGCTATTAGTGCTAAGGGTACGATCAAGGCAACCATTGGTTCTGTCAACATCCCTGTTGTATGTGCTGGTGCGCAAGTGAACCCTGGTGATGTTGTGATTGCTGATGATGATGGTGTGGTAGTAGTTCCTGCTGCCGTTGCTCAGCAAGTCGCTGATGCCGCTGAAGCTCGTGAAAATAATGAAGCTGAGAAAAGAGAAAAATTAGCGCAAGGTATTTTAGGTCTTGATATGTACAAGATGCGCGAAGGTCTAGAAAAAGCTGGCCTTAAATATATTGACTAAGGTATCCATACAATGAAATTTGAAAAAACTCCTGGTTGGTTAGATTGGTATAACGGCCCAACCAAGCCAACCTTTAAATTGCCAGCGGGCGCCGTGGATGCGCATTGCCATGTGTTTGGTCCGGGCGAAGAGTTCCCGTATGCCCCTGAGCGTAAGTACACCCCGTGTGATGCAAGCAAACATCAGTTGTATGCATTAAGAGATCATTTGGGATTTTCAAGAAACGTTGTGGTGCAGGCGACGTGCCATGGTTCTGATAACCAAGCGATGGTTGATGCTTTGGAAAATAGCCAGGGTAAAGCGCGTGGTATTGCGACTATTAAACGTTCGATTTCTGATCAAGAGTTGCAGGGTCTACATCGCTCAGGCGTGCGTGGCGTGCGTTTTAATTTTGTGAAACGTTTGGTTGATTTCACGCCAAAAGATGAATTGATGGAAATTGCTGCTCGCATTGCGCCATTAGGTTGGCATATTGTGATTTATTTTGAAGCTGTAGATTTGCCGGAGTTATGGGATTTCTTCACTGCGTTACCAACGACGGTGGTGGTAGACCATATGGGCCGTCCTGATGTGTCAAAGCCTGTGGATGGCCCTGAGTTCCAGTTGTTTGTGAAGTTGATGCGCGAGTATCCAAATATTTGGTCTAAAGTTACTTGCCCTGAACGATTGTCAGTGACTGGCAAACCAGCCTTGAATGGTGAACAACATGCTTACGATGATGTGGTGCCGTTTGCAAAATATTTGGTGGAGCATTTTCCTGATCGTGTGATCTGGGGTACTGATTGGCCACATCCTAATCTAAAAAATCATATGCCTGATGATGGTTTATTAGTAGATTGGATTCCTCATATTGCAACAACTGAGCAAGCGCAGAAAAAGTTATTAGTCGATAACCCAATGCGTTTATATTGGCCTGAAGAAGTTAAATAAAAGTTGGAGATGTTATGGCTTTAGATAAACCTTATTTAGATGTGCCTGGCACAACCATTTTTGATGCAGATCAATCAAGAAAAGGTTACCACCTCAATCAATTTTGCATGTCACTCATGAAGGCTGAAAATCGCGCCAGATTTAAGGCTAATGAGCGTGCCTATTTGGACGAGTGGGATATGACTGAAGAACAAAAGCAAGGCGTGCTTGCGCGTGACTTGAACAAATGTATTTCTTTAGGCGGCAACATCTACTTTCTGGCCAAAATTGGTGCAACTGATGGCAAAAGTTTTCAACAAATGGCAGGCAGTATGACCGGGATGACTGAAGAAGCCTATCGCGACATGATGTTAAAGGGCGGTCGTTCTGTTGAAGGTAACCGTTATGTTGGAGAGAAAAAATAATGACAAAATCAGCAAATAACGGCGCCAAAATTACTGCCAGTGTGTATACCTCTCATGTGCCTGCTATTGGTGTAGCCATTGATATGGATAAGAAGGGGGAGGCCTATTGGCAGCCACTTTTCCAGGGTTATGACTATTCTCAGCAATGGTTGAAAGACAATCAGCCCGATGTGATTTTCTTAGTCTATAACGACCATGCCACAGCATTTAGCTTAGATTTAATTCCAACTTTTGCGATTGGTACGGCCGCTGAATATCAACCCGCTGATGAAGGTTACGGTGCAAGGCCGGTGCCAGTGGTCAAAGGGCATCCAGAGTTGGCTGCTCATATTGCTCAATCGGTGATTCAAGATGATTTTGATTTAACGATTGTAAACAAGATGGATGTGGATCATGGTTTGACGGTGCCATTGTCTCTGATGTGTGGTCAGGTAGAAGAGTGGCCGTGCCCAGTTATTCCATTTGCTGTCAACGTGGTGCAATACCCTGTGCCATCAGGTAATCGTTGCTTCATGTTAGGCCAGGCAATTCGTCGTGCGATTGAGTCTTACGATAAGCCGCTAAAAGTTCAGATTTGGGGTACTGGTGGTATGAGTCATCAGTTGCAAGGTCCTCGCGCTGGATTGATTAATCGCGAATGGGATAACCAATTTTTGGATCGCTTAATTGAGGATCCAAAAGGGTTGTCGCAAGTGCCTCACATTGAATATGTTCGCGAGGCAGGTAGTGAAGGTATTGAATTGGTCATGTGGTTAATTGCGCGAGGCGCTATGTCTGATGTCAATGGTGGAGCTAAACCTCATTTAGCACATCGTTTCTATCATGTACCTGCTTCTAATACGGCTGTCGGCCATCTTATTTTGGAGAACAAGTAATTATGTCTAAAACTATTAAAGTTGCTCTTGCGGGTGCAGGTGCGTTTGGTATCAAGCATTTAGATGGCATTAAAAATATTGATGGCGTAGAAGTTATTTCATTGATCAGTCGAGATCTTGAAAAGACTCAAGAGGTGGCTGATAAATATGGTGTGAAGCATGTCACGACAGATTTAGCGGATAGCCTGGCTTTACCTGAATTGGATGCTGTTATTTTGTGTACGCCTACGCAAATGCACGCGGAACAAACTATTCAGTGTTTGAAGGCAGGTAAGCATGTTCAAGTTGAAATTCCGTTAGCGGATAGCTTAAAAGGTGCTCAAGAAGTATTGAAGCTTCAAAAGGAAACTGGCTTGGTGGCCATGGTGGGTCATACGCGTCGTTTTAATCCGAGTCATCAATATGTAAATAAAAAGATTAAAGCTGGTGAATTTAATATTCAACAGATGGACGTGCAGACTTATTTCTTCCGCAGAACCAATATGAATGCTTTGGGTCAGCCACGAAGCTGGACTGATCATTTGTTGTGGCACCATGCTGCTCACACGGTTGATTTATTTGCATATCAATGTGGCAGTCCAATCGTTAAGGCTAATGCGGTGCAAGGGCCTATTCATCCAGCGTTAGGGATTGCGATGGATATGTCGATTCAGTTAAAGGCAGCAAATGGCGCAATTTGCACATTAAGCCTGTCATTTAATAATGATGGCCCTTTGGGCACTTTCTTCCGTTATATCGGTGATACAGCCACTTATATGGCTCGCTATGATGATTTGTTTGATGGTAAAGAAAATCAAATCGATGTGAGCAAGGTAGATGTCTCAATGAATGGTATTGAGTTACAAGATAGAGAATTCTTTGCTGCAATTAGAGAAGGTCGTGAACCTAACTCCAGTGTTCAATCTGTATTTGCTTGTTATGATGTTTTGCATCAACTTGAACAACAATTGGGTTAATTAGGTCATGCCAAAACATTTGCCTCAAAGAAAGTTAGGTCCGTATTCTGTATCTTCAGTCGGCTATGGCTGTATGAATATTAGTCATGCCTATGGTGTGCCACCGCCACCAGAGGAGGGCGCTAAGTTATTGCTTGAGGCTTATGAAGATGGCGTTAACTTCTTTGATACCGCTGCTCTTTATGGTTTTGGTGCGAACGAGGAATTAGTAGGTAAAACTCTCAAGCCATATCGTCAGCATATTGTTTTGGCCAGCAAGGGTGGTATGGCTGGCGTTGATGGCAAGCGAGTGATCAATGGTTCTCCGGCGGCCGTGCGTAAAAATTGTGAAGATAGTCTGCGCCGACTCCAAACGGATGTCATTGATCTTTACTACCTACATCGCCTAGATAAGTCTGTGCCGATTGAGGATAGCGTCGGCGAGATGTCTCGTTTGGTGGAAGAAGGTAAGGTTCGCCACCTTGGCTTATCTGAGGTTTCTTCTCAAACCTTGAGAAAAGCCTGTGCGGTCCACCCGATTGTTGCGCTTCAAACCGAATACTCTTTGTGGACACGTAACCCTGAAATATCTTTGCTAAAAACTTGTGAAGAGCTAGGTGTTACTTTTGTTGCTTTTAGTCCTTTGGCTAGAGGATTCTTGGGCGGTAAATTGTTGGATGTCAGCACTTTGCCGGCGAATGACATCCGCAGAACGATGCCGCGTTTTTATCCAGAAAACTACCCCAAGAATTTAATGCTCTTAAAAGAGTATGAAGCGATTGCTCATGAGCAGGGTTGTTCGATGGCTCAATTGGCCTTGGCTTGGCTACTTAATAAAGATAAAAATTTGGTTGTCATTCCTGGAACTATTAGAAGTCAGTTCTTACGTGAGAACAATGCTGCGGGCAGCATTGAGCTAAGCCTTGATGTGATGGCTAGGCTTGAGCAGTTAATTAACCAAACAACCGTCATTGGTGGGCGCTATAACGAGCCTACACAAAAAGAAATTGATACCGAAGAGTTCTAAGGTCTACTGATCAGATTCACTTAAGAAATTCTTTGTGCTGCAGGGATGGCGGCGTGCAGTTGATCTCTTAGCCATTTCTGTACCGGGTCTGCATGATACTTGTCATGCCAGACCATATACATGGGCATGCTGGGGCATTGGATAGGTGGTTTGCACGTATCAAAGTCTTTCATTAATTGCGCTTTTAATAGGCTCGGTAGTGTGGCAATAAGCTGGCTACCTTTCAGAAATGATGGAATTCCCGCAAAGCCAGGCACTAAGATTTTGAAATCTCTTTTGATGCCTGCATCCAATAAATATTGATCAATGGCCAAAGGTCTTGGGGGGTCATAAGCCACCGAGATGTGTTGGCTTTTTATGTACTCCTCTAAATTCTTTGGCGCTTTACGTGCTTGCTTGTCATAAAAAATGACATAGTCGTCAGCGAATAAACGCTTGTGGTAGATATCGCTGCCATCAGGGGGTCTTGGCGTAATGGCGAGCTGGCATCCTTGGTCTCGAAGCAATTGAAGGCTGGGGATGCCTGAAGGAATAACCTTAATTTTGACGTGGGGGGCAAGGGTTTCTAATTTCTTTAATAACCTGGGTAATAAAAAATCACGTTGTAAATCATTGGCGGCAATCGTGAACGTTGTTTTAAGTTCCTGAGGATTAAAAATGTCCGCTTGGGCAAATGATTGCATTTGGTCTAGGAGGAGTCGTGCTTGTAGTCCTAACTGGCGAGCCCGTTCGGTGGGGGAGATATTTCTCCCGCTTTTAACAAACAAGGGGTCGTTACAGATGAGCCTCATCTTATCTAAGGCATGACTCACCGCTGACTGCGTGAGCCCAAGATTTTCTGCAGCTTTGGTGATGGATTCTTTTTCCAAGATCACCAGCAGCATGTGGAGTTGATGTCCATCTAGGTCTAAATAATTAAATTTATTCATGTGTTTTATGAAAATTAATCTATTTATTAGATGTTACAGAGGTCTCATAATTCTTGCAATACCAATCAAGGAGTTTGAGTGATGACAAGTAAGAAAATTCCCGGAACAACCCTATTTGACGGCGAGCAGGCGCAAAAAGGGTATGCACTGAATGCCATGTGTTATTCGTTTAATAGCTTAGAGAATCGTAATCGTTTCAAAGCTGATGAAGAAGCTTATATGGCTGAGTACAAGCTCAATGAAGATCAGGCAACAGCGATTCGTGAGCGCCATGTTTTGGGTCTCATAGCAGCTGGCGGCAATGTGTATTACTTAGCTAAATTTGCCGGTATTTTAGGGCTAGATGTTCAAGATTTAGGCGCTTTGCAAACGGGTATGAGCAAAGAAGCATTCAAAGCAAAATTATTAGCGGCAGGAGCATAAGATCATGGCAAAAATTGTTGGAGCAATTACAACTTCTCACGTCCCAGGTATTGGTCGTGCGATCGCTCAAAATTTACAGCAAGATCCTTATTGGAAACCATTTTTTGATGGATTTACGCCGATTCATCAATGGTTGGATGAGGTCAAGCCCGATGTGGCGGTGGTCTTTTATAACGATCATGGATTAAATTTCTTTTTAGACAAAATGCCTACTTTCTCGGTAGGGGCTGCCAAAGAATATTCAAATGCTGACGAAGGTTGGGGTATACCAACATTGCCACCATTTAAAGGTAATCCAGATTTATCTTGGAAGTTAATCAATGGTTTGGTTGAGCGTGAGTTTGATATCACCACTTGCCAAGAGATGTTAGTGGATCATGCTTTTACTTTGCCGATGAAATTATTGTGGCCAAATGAAGCATCTTGCCCAATCCCTACCATTCCAGTTTGTATTAATACCGTGCAATTTCCATTGCCTTCAGCTAAACGTTGTTTTGATCTAGGTAAAGCGGTTGGACAAGCGATCCAAGGTTGGGATGATGACGTGAAGGTGGTAGTCATTGGAACTGGTGGTTTATCACATCAACTAGATGGCGAGCGTGCTGGTTTTATCAATAAAGAGTTTGATACGGCTTTTATGCATAGTTTGATTGATAACCCAAGATTTGCTACGCAATACACCATTGAAGAGTTGGTGGAGTTAACAGGCACTCAAGGTGTTGAGTTGGTGATGTGGTTGGCTGCTAGAGCTGCTATGCCTGGGGCTGTTAAACAAGTGGCAGCTAATTACCATATTCCGATTTCTAATACGGCAGCAGGCAGCATGTTGATGGAAGCGGTGTAGCTTATTCAGTCGATCATGACAATAGCTCGCGTGCATGCGGGCTATTTTCTTTTCTATAGCGGAATTAAAAAATAAAATTAAGAAATTCATCAGGAGAGAATCGATCTGCCATTCATGAAGCTAGGCTTCATGCAATGAATGACAAAATACTTGATAATGAACACATACAACATTAATACGGATTGGCCTCATGAGTAAGCACTTTGAAGATACGCCACAGAATAGAAGGATTGGCATATTGTTCATCGTATTGGCCACCGTGTCATTTGCTGGGTTAGACGCCATGGCTAAATATTTGGTGCAATTTCTACCAGTCACTGAGGTTGTTTGGTTTAGATTTTTTTCTCAGTTTGTGTTGATGAGCTTATTGTTCTTGCCTAAGCAAGGGCGCGCGCTAGTCAAAGTTGCTCACCCCAAATTACATTTAATCCGTTCATTATTGTTGACGGGGATGACTTTGGCTAACTTTGCAGCTTTGCAGTATTTGCCAATGGCTCAAACAGCGGCTATTGAATTTACAGTCCCTATTTTAATTGCCATATTTACGGTGTATTACCTGAAAGAGTCATTAGGTCTGATGCGTTGGATGGCTGTTTTAATGGGGTTCATTGGCGTACTGATCGTGGCTAGACCTTGGTCTGCAGATTTCCACCCGGCTATTTTCTTATCTTTTATTAATGCAACCGCTTATGCGATATTTTTGATGATTACACGTCGTGTAACCAAAGATGATTCGGCTGAGCAGTCGCAATATTTGCCCATACTTGGCGTCGTGATTGTGTTGTTTCCATTTATGTTGGCGCATTGGGTTGTTCCAGCAGAACCATTGCTATGGTTTTTAATTTTATTGATGGGGGCTATTGGCGGGGCAGGACATTTTTCGATTGCACATGCTTATAGGTATGCCACGGCTGGAAAATTAGGACCATTCCTCTACCAAAAGATTATCTATATGACTTTCTTCGGTTGGCTGATATTTAATCAATTGCCCGACTGGCAAGTCATTACGGGAACTTCAATTGTGGTGTTGAGTGGCTTGTACCTATTGCTCCACGAAATGAAACAAGAAAGTTAGTTAGATACTAACCTTGGCTGCTATAGCCGCCATCCACAATGAGCAATGTTCCTGTGATGTAGCGTGCTGCATCTGAACATAAGAACAAAATAGGGTCAGCTATTTCAGCGGTATCTGCCCAGCGAGCCATTGGTGTTCTAGAAAGAATCTCTTGGTTGCGTGTTTGGTTATCTCTAGCGCCTTTGGATAAATTAGTTAACACAAAGCCAGGGGCAATCGCATTAACGCGAATGCCGTCAGCTGCATAGGCAGCACCTAAAGACATGGCGAGATTTTTAATAGCCCCTTTAGAGGCTGAATAAGCAGGTTGTTTGGGCCCGCCAAAAATAGACATGATCGACCCAATGAAAACAATCGCACCTTTGCTTTTTATAAGTAAAGGTTTTAGAGCGTGAGTCACTCTCATGCCACCAGAAACATTCACATTCAGTACTTTATCGAAATTGTCAGGCTCATGTTCAGCGTCGCGCAAAATCATCCCCGCACAATGTATTAAATAATCTAATGTGCCAATCTGTGAGGCCAGCTTGCTAATAGCCATGCTGTCAGTAACATCTAGTTGATGGATGTCGATACCGGAAAAATCAGGATTACTTGCAGCTGTTTCAATTTCTTGAGAGGTCAATCCTGTCACGATAACTTTAGCTCCAGCTTTCTTAAATGCCAGGGCTGTCGCAGCGCCAATGCCTGAGACCCCGCCAGTCACGAGGGCTGTTTTATTGATGAAGTTGAATTGAAAATTGTCAGTCATGAAATGTGTCCATTTTTCATTTATTTAGCAGAAGTTCTGCCTGGGATGGTTCCTAATAAACGTTCAGTAAAACCACCATCGACTTTGATATTTTCTCCAGTGATGTAACTTGCTGCTGGACTTATTAAATAACTAACTGCTTCAGCAATATCGATAGGTTGACCGATTCTTCCTAGAGGAATGATGGAAAGACGTTTTTCTAATAGAGCAGGATCTTGATAGATCGCTTCAGTCAAGGGGGTTCTGATCATGCCAGGAGAAACTGTATTGACCCGAATGCGTTCATTGCACCATTCTTGCGCCATCTGCCTGCACAGCATGATTAGTGCAGATTTAGATGCAGAGTAGGCTCCCAAGCCGGGGTGCGGGTATAGACCTGACATGGAGGCAATCGCCACAATGCTACCTTGACTCTCTTTTAATGCTGGATAAGCCGTTTTACTCATCAGCCAAGTAGCTTTGGCATTTAAGTTAAACATCAAGTCCCAATCTGCGCTGGTCATACTGGTGAGAGAGCTGGCTCGAGACAGGCCAGCATTAGATACATAAGCAGTCAAACCTTGCATCAGGGCGATACTTTTCTCAGTGGCTTGAATGCATTCATCTTCGTTGGTTAAGTTGGCGGTAACGCCAAAAGCGTTGACGCCTAATATTTTTAGATCTTGAATTAATTCATCTAACGCTTCACTGTGCTTGGAAGCAACGGCTGTAATACTGATGGATGATTGGTTAGATTTTGCTTTCTCAGCTAAGGTTAAGCAAATTTGTTTACCAATGCCGCCTGTCGCTCCCGTCACAATGACTTTTTGATGTTGGCTCATAAGATATCTTGATAGAATTTTTGAGTAGCCTCAATGCATAATTGCGCCCATGCTGTTGGAGACATCTGTTGTTGTCTCGCGTTGGGTATTTCAATACTGATAGGTATATTGGGTGAAAGGTTCGAAAAAATATTCTTTAAATCAATGCCACCTTCTTTGGGGAGGAGGCGATTAGTTCTCGCATCACTAATTAGCTCTGCATCTGTGTGAGGTTTAGTGCCAGAGCCATCACAGATTTGGGCGTAGTGAAATAGCTCGTGAGGGATACTGGCTATATCGCTGATGTGGCTGTCTGAACGAGCAAAATGGAGGGAATCAATAATGATTCCTGCATTTTTAGGGTTATTAGCGCCTTGAATAATTTTATAAGCATCTTTAATTGATTTCATGGCTGTCCAAGGCATGAATTCAAGATCTGCAGTTAAGCCATAAGGTGAGCAGGCTTCACATAGTTGAGCGTAAGAGTCTGATAAGCGAGTAGGATCGGTGTCATCGCCAGCCACCAAGATATGTTTGGCTTTTAGTTGAGCACCCATTTCAAAAAAAGACTTGAATTGATTGGCATTGAAATCAGAATTAAGGCGAATCATTTCTAAATCGCAGATTGAAACACCTGTCTCTTTCATGGTGCTTAAGATGCCTGGTAATTCATGTTGATTTTCAATGAGTGGAAAATATTCACCGCCAGGTGCTGCTGGAAGAATTCTGATGCCAATCGCTTTATAGCCTGTGGCTGCTGCAATTCGTAGCGCTTCAGATGGGTGCATCTTCGGTGCAGTTAAATACGATAGAGAAAAATCGGGCATAAGCTGAATAGCGGACATGGGTAACTTTCTAAATTCTGTTGTTGGCGCTGTGTGCAGCAATATAGGCGAATGTCATGCCAGGCCCTAAGGTGATGCCACCGCTAGGGTAGTGGCCTGCCATGACGCTAGTCATATCATTACCTACTGCAAATAGTCCGGGAATCGCTTGGCCTTGCTGGTCAAGCACTTGTGCTTTCGCATTAGTTTCTAGGCCGGCAAATGTGCCTAAGCTACCAGGATGAATCTTCACGGCGTAATAAGGACCATCTTTGATTGGAGCTACGCATGGGTTAGGGGTGTGATCAGCATCGCCAGCTGCGCGGTTGTAGGGTGTATCGCCACGACCAAATTCTGGATCTTCACCATGTTGTGCAAATTGGTTGTATGTGGATATTGTTTTTTCTAATGCAAGTTGGTTGATGCCAATTGTTCTAGCTAACTCACCAATAGTTTTGGCTTTGCGTAGGTAGCCAGATTTTAGATGTGACTGTAGGGGCATGGGAGATGGTTTAACAGCGCCTAAACCCCAGCGACGAATAAAGCGATGATCACAGATTAACCAAGCGTAGGGTGTGATACCTGGAGTGGCTGTTTTTAACAAATCACCCATGAAGTCGTTATATGAATTGGCTTCATTAGAAAATCGTTTGCCTTGCTCGTTGACTGCAATGATGCCCGGTTTTCCGCGTTCAATGAGGTGCGGGAAGTGTGCAAATTCACCATTCTTTTTGGGTACTAAAGACACGGGTGCCCAGCCTGCAGGTGAGGGTAATGTTTTGGTGAATAGTCCGCCGACGGATTCGCCAAGACGAATGCCATCCCCTGTATTTGTTTTTGGCGCTGCTGAGACGTGCTCTTTTCCTGTTGGGGCATGAGCAAACATTTCGCTCTTTCTGAGATCGTCATGCGGAAACCCGCCACAAGCCAGTACCACACCTTTAGTTGTTTGAACCTGTTGTAGCATGCCGTTTATCTTTACTGTGGCACCGATAATCGATGAGCCCTGTTTAATTAATTCTTGAACAGAAGCATTGGTGATGATGCTGACATCTTTATCCAATGCAGAGTGGGCTAGTCCAGCTACCAAAGCATTACCGTTGACAAGCTGTGTGCCTTGTCCGTGAATGATTAAGTCTTTGAAGTGACGTAATACGCGGCGCGTGACATAGAAAAATGAACTAACAGAACGCGTTGAGTTAAAGAATTGTTTAATATCATTACCTGATGCAATGCCCATGCCCCATAAGGAAATGACATCTAAAGGTTGACGCAAACGCTTTAACTCTTTGCCTAATTTACGGCCGTCAAATGGTGCTGCACAGACCGATCTGCCGCCTAATACAGCGGCAGGTGATTTACCGTGAAAATCAGGGACCTTATTGCCGTCAATAAATTGCAGACTTGTTTTTCTGCGGAAAAAATCGATCATGGCAGGCGCATTTTCTAAAAATGCTTGAACTTTCTCGGCATTGAAATACGTGCCTAATTCATGTTTAAGATATTTCGTGGGTGTATCAATATCTTCGACAATGCCAGCTTCAACCGCCAAGGGATTTCTTGGAACCCACAGCCAGCCACCAGACCAAGCGCTGGTGCCACCAAACGCTGATGCTTTCTCAAGCACGATGACCTTCATGCCTAGGTGAGCGGCAGTAACAGCAGTGGCTAAACCGCTAGCACCTGAGCCTATGACCAAGAGGTCGCAGTGAAGTGTTGGGGCTGGATTTTGCATGAGTATTAAGAATTAAAGATGAATAGTTGTTTGTCCGTCAGCAGCAGCTTTTGCTGCTAAGGTTGCTTGTAATGTTTTATAGCCTTCGGTAGCGCTACAAATAGTTTCTTCTGTGCCTTCAATCACTTTAATAAAGTGGTTAAGTTGTGCCTCGTAAGGATCCATGGCGTGTAGAGCATTTCTCTTTTGAGTGATTTCTTCAAACCAACCCCTAGGTCCTTCGTATGACCATAAGTCTAATTGAGGTAGGGTTAGTGTGCCATGGGTGCCCATTAAAAAGTGGCTATTAATGGATTGTTTTGGGTAGTGTTCGCTTTCTCCGATAGACATATCCCAGCTGTAAGGCGATGTCACTGTGTCAGATTGCGTAATCGTAGCCAGTAATCCATTTTCAAATTTGAGTAAAACGCTGGCTGTGTCTTCAACCTCAAAGCCGCGTTGCTTGTTACTGCTAATAGCTTGAACCTGTTTAATCTGACCAAATAAGAATCTCAAGAGATCGATTTCATGAATGAGGTTGATCAAAATGGGGCCGCCACCTTTTTCTCTCCGCCACGCCATCTCAAAATAATGGTCTGGCTTTAAGAATGTTGACATGACATTGGCTGTAATCATGTTGCCGAGTTGGCCTGATTGGATAATTTTCCGAGCTGTTTTTAGGACGGCATTGTGCCTGCGATGATGCCCTACCAAAATAGGTGTTTTGTAATCTATCTCAGCTTGGCAAAGACGGGCAGCGTCTTCAAGTGTGTCAGCAATTGGTTTTTCAACTAAAGCCGGAATGTTCTGTTTGAGGCAGGCAATACCAATTTCTACGTGGGTAGCATTCGGGGTTGCCACGATTACGCCGGCAGGCTTATGTTGGTCTAGGAAATCTTGGTAGTTGGGGGTGTAGGGGACATTTAATTCTTTAGCTATTGCTTCACCAGATGGACTTGGATCGCTAATTCCTGCCAAGAAAGCATCCTTAGAGTTCAGCACTCTGGTGATGTGAGTTTTGCCGATTAGCCCAGCTCCAAATACTGCAATACCTAGTTTTTTCATGTTTTTTGTCCCCGTGAAAGAATTTTGACTTTTATTGATTTTTACCGCAAAATTACATTATTGGAATGCTATACCAATTTGGAATTAAATTCAAATTTAAGAGAAGGCGTAAAAAATGATTCAGTTAAATGGGGCTTCAAGGGTCTACATCATTATTGGAGATCCGATTGCTCAGGTGAAATCTCCGGCAGGGGTTACGGAAACCTTTCAACAAAATGGCCTTAATGCACTCGTCATTCCGGCTCATGTGGCACCAAGTGCTTTTCATCAGTTTGTTCAATCTGTTGCCTTGGCTCAAAACTTTGACGGCATCATTGTGACGGTCCCTCATAAATTCTCTGCTTTTGATGTTTGTGAAAGTTGGACAGATAGATCGAAATTTTTAAAAGCAGTTAATGTGATTCGTCGTGGTGCTGATGGTAAGTGGTTAGGTGATATGTGTGATGGCGCTGGTTTTTATGCGGCTGCTCAGAAAAATGGTGGTGATGTCAAAGGGCGTCAAGCATTGTTGGTGGGGGCTGGTGGTGCAGGTTCTGCAATTGCGCATACATTATTAACAGAGGGTGCGACCGTATTGGCAATTCATGATGAGGATCATGTCAGAAGAGATACATTGATTGAAAAATTAATGAGTTTGAAGTTAGGTCAAGTGATTGCGGGTTCATCGGATCCAACGGGGTATGAGTTTGTAGTGAACGCTACACCTATTGGCATGAAAGAAAATGACCCGTGCCCAATTCAGACGAATTTATTAGATAAAAACGCATTTGTTGGTGATGTTATTACGATGCCGGCAATTACACCTTTGATTGCTAACGCAAGAGCAGTGGGTTGTAAAACTGTCACTGGTACGGAAATGTTTGCCGGCGTAAAAGACTTGATGATCGAATTCTTAGTTGGAAAATAACTTAAATCTAAAGGTAGATTCATGATATTAAATTTAAAAAATATTCCAGAAAAAACCGCATTTGATGTGGTGGTTATTGGTGCGGGTGGTGCAGGCATGTCAGCGGCTTTATTTGCTGCAATTGATGGCGCTAAAGTGCTCTTGGTAGAAAGTACTGAGTATGTTGGAGGAAGCACTGCTTATTCGGCGGGCACTACATGGATTGTTAATACGCCTGAGGGGCTAAGTGTTAATAAAACAGATAATCTTGATGATGCAAAAACATTTTTAAATGCAGCTGTGGGGTCTTATGCTCCAGAGGCGATGAGAGAAGCTTTTGTTAATAACGGCTATAAAGCTGTTGCACATATTCAAGCTAACTCTGATGTGAAATATGTTGTTCGACCAACGCATCCTGACTATATTTCTGATTTGCCTGGATCAGTGTTAAGAGGTCGTGCTATTGAGCCGATTGCTTTTGATGGGCGTCTTCTTGGTGAAAATTTTAAATATGTTCGCCCCCCCATTGCCGAATTTACAGTGTTGGGTGGGATGATGGTGGATAGGGATGATATTGGTCATTTGTTGAAATTATCAAAATCTTTCAAATCATTTATTCACTCGACAAAAATTATTTTGCGACATGGTATGGATCGTTTGAAACATTCACGTGGCACTCGCTTGGTGATGGGTAATGCTTTGATTGCTCGCCTACTTTATTCATTGCTGAAGAGGGGGGTATCAATTGTTGTTTCTACTAAATTGGAAGATGTTGTCGTTGAAAATAATCAAGTGACATCGATCGTTATTTCTCAGGGTGGCGATCGTAAAACATTGATCGTGAATCGCTCTGTTATTTTGGCAAGTGGCGGTTTCAATAGACACCCAACACGTCGTCAGGAAATGTTACCTGGCATCAGTTCTGATTGGTGCCCAGGTGCTCCCGGTCATCAAGGGGCTGCACACGATATCGTTTTGAAAAAAGGTGCAGTCTATGGTGAGGGCGCTATGAGCCATGCTTTTTGGGCGCCCGTGTCTATTAGGCGTCGGGCGGATGGTTCAATGGCAACCTTCCCACATTTCATTATGGATCGGGGTAAGCCTGGTATGTTGACCGTGAATCAAAAGGGTGAGCGTTTCTTAAATGAATCAACGTCCTACCATTTGTTTGGTATAGCGATGCAAAAGGCTAATCAGTCAACACCATCTATTCCAGCCTATTTAGTCTGCGATGCACAGGCGATTAAGACGTATGGTTTGGGTATGGTTCGTCCGGGTGGTAAAGGTTTTGATTCATTTATTCGTGAGGGGTATCTCAAGGAAGGGCGCACAGTTGCTGAGTTAGCCGCTAAATTAAATGTAGAGCCTGCCGTTTTGGAAAAAACCGTGAGCGACTTTAATCAATATGCACGAGACGGTATTGATCCTGTATTTAATCGAGGTACCACGGATTATCAGCGTTTCAATGGTGATGCAACTAGAGGTACAGCGAACCCTTGTTTAGGTGAGTTGAAAACAGGACCTTTCTACGCTGTTCAGTTATATCCTGGTGATATTGGTGCGGCCACTGGTCTATTAACCAATGACCAGGCACAAGTATTAAATCAAGATAAAACCGTAATCAATGGCCTATATGCTGTTGGTAACGATATGCAATCGGTGATGGGTGGTACCTATCCTGGTCCGGGTATCACGATTGGCCCAGGTTTAACTTTTGCGTACATTGCAGCTAAAAATTCTTTAGGTAAGCCGCTGTAATAGCATCACAATGGCCCAATAAAAAACCCGCCGATAAGCGGGTTTTTTATTGGAAGCTCAGTGAAAACCGGTGTAACTTTTAATTAAAAGTTAAAGTAACTAAAGGCATTAAAGTAACCAAAAGAATTAAAGTGGCTAATGTGATTGGTTAAAGTAACGAGATCCCACGCTGGCTAGGGCCAGTTGATTGGCTGCTTCTTTTAATTTTGGAATTAATTCCTCTAAGCGTTGTTTCGTTAAGCGCACACTCGGTCCAGAAATGCTGACGACACCTAGTGGCATTGGTTTGTTTTCGCGCTGCACGACCACTGCAATGGCTGATGCGCCATTCTCGTACATATCTGTAGCCAAGCTGTAGCCTTGCTTTCTCACTAAAGCGATGGCTTTTAAAACTTCTTGGAGTGTTGATGGGGCATTAGTCCCAAGCTCGCCTTTAGGATAGATTTTTTGTTTGGCCAAATGCCTCAACGCATCTTCTTCAGGTAGGGCCGCTAAGAAAGCATGACCATTGGTGGTTGCGGGTAAATACACCTTAGGTCCAACCTCGGGTTCATATTTCAGGCCCATTTTTCTGCCCTGTGCTTTGGCGACCCAGGTGAGGTCATTACCATCGAAAACAGCTAGACGAATTAGCTCACCTGTCTCCTGAGCTAATTCATCAAGAATCGGTTGGCAGACATCAATGATTTCGCTGCGAGATAGAAACTCAAGACCTAAAGATAAAAGTTTGTTGGTGAGTGCGTAGTTGCCACCTTCTCCATATTGCTTAATGTAGCCAGCGTCTTTTAGGTCGCTTAAGGTTCTATGGGTAGCGCTTTTAGGTATTTCAAGTTGTGTGGCGATGTCAGCAAGTGCTAGTCCATCTATATGTTTAACTAACAATTCGACAATACTAAGCGCTCGATCTCTGATACTTTGACTCATTATTTATTCACTTCATGGTTTAAGTACGCAATGCTTTTACGAAGAGCATCTTCTTCAGGTTGATCTTTTAGGTAATCCAATTCAATGGCCAAGAGGCCTTGGTAGTTATGTTCTTTTAAGACTTGTAAGATGCCTGGTATGTCGATTAGGCCGTCTCCCACAGGGACGCTTGGCCAGAATGCAAAGGTTTTAGGATCTTGACCACGCTCAGCGCGAATATCTTTAATGTGTGTGGCTTTAGCAAATGGCGCTAATTTTTTGGCAACGGTCAGAGGGTCTTCAAACACTCTTAAATTATTAGCCGTATCTAAGCAGACGCCTAAGAATGGTGAGTTAATCGTGGTAATTAAATCTACTAATTCATCAGCAAGAAAATCAATGTGATTCTCAATGGCTAGTGCAACGCCTTGTTTTTCTGCAACTGCAGTCGCTTTTTGCAATAGGGGTAATAATTTTTCTTTATGAATTTTCCAGTCGGCAATTCTGGTGCGTCTACTGCCGCAGCAGATGCGCATAGCCTTAGCACCAATTTCTTTCGCAATATGTATGTTTTCAATCAGATCATCTAATTCATGCGCTCGCTGACCAGAACCCAAGCCATCGGGATGGCCCCATGCCCAGACAACTTCCAATTGGTGTGAGGTGAGTGCTGTTTTTAATTGCTGACGAAATGAAGGATTGTGACCATCTAAAAAGCAGGACTCTAATGAAACGCCTTTAACTTGAAGTTGTTTGGCTTCATCAAGGAATTCCCAGACAGTTTTGCGACTGCCAATATCGTTTTGTAAACCTTCATACCATTCACCAAAATAACGATGATAAGAGTATGAGTCGATAGCTACTTTCAACAGTAATCCTTTTCCTTGGTGAGGCTAGCGCCTCGCATAATTTGGAATGATATTCCAAATTATGCCTGTGTTTTCACATCTAAGGGATGATTTTTGTGAAGTAATTGCTGTCGTCCTATGTTTCTAAAGTCAGTAGGCTTTAGGTTCGTGTGTTTTTTGAAGAATCTTCCAAAGTAGCCTTCATCTTCAAAACCAAGTTCAGCTGATATTTGTTTGATGCTTAGGGTGGAGTAAACCAACTCTCGCTGAGCTTCATGAATGGTGCGGGCATTAATGGCATCTAGGGCAGACATGCCTAAAAATTTGTGGCACAGCCTGGTGAGTTGCCCTGGGGTGATGCCGAGAATGTGGGCATATTGATCGACTGAAAATCTTTCTCGACAATGCTCATCTAAAAGTGATTTGAATTTATCAATTTTTAAAGTGGATTGTGTTTGAGTGATTTCACCGCCGGTGTAGCTGTCATGTTGAATTCTAAAAATTTGTATGAACAATGCAATGAGTAGGGACATGCCTGCAGCTACTTGCCCTGCAGCAGAGGTGGAGGATTCCCGTTCTATCGCATCAAACAGAGGTAGAAGGGCCTCAGCATGTCGGTTTTCTGGATTTACCTGAAACACAATCGGCGTTTTAATTTGTTGGAGTAAGTCGGGCGCTAACATGCTCGCTAAAGATTCAAGAGGTCTTTGAGCAGCAGTTATGACGGGGCCGTCAATATCACTGGAGAAATTGAAACCGTGAACTGACCTTGCAGGAGCAATGATGATGCAGGGTGATTGAACGACCCATTTTTTACCATCGATATAAGCGTGCCCACTACCTTGTGTGGGATATAGAACTTGAATCAAACCATCATGGAAGTGTGGTTTGATTTCCCAGTCAAATAAGCTGGAGCGATCTGTGATTCTCTCGAAATGAACTAAGTCTGCCCATGAGGGTTGTGCGTGGGTGCCATAAAGGGCAAAGTTAGGTATGGTTTGCATTGATTTATTTAAATATGCATGAATTGTCCTGTTTTAGGCGGAGTTTGTCCATTGAGGATCTAGCGCTAGGGCCTCATCATGACAGTTCATAAAAATAGCTTTAAAGTACTTTAAAAATATAGGTTTTACCTAATACTTTAAGGTGCGATGAAGTTAATTAACTTTTGATAAGGGTAAACCCGAAAAATGTCTCAAATATCAGATTTGTCCGGTAACTGGTTGGGCCTAAGTGGTCGTGTCTGTGTTGTTTCAGGCGCTGGTAGTGGCATTGGTGCTGCTATTGCAAAAGGTCTTGGGCAGGTGGGCGCAAAAGTTGCTTTACTTGATCGAAATGTCACTGCAGCTGCTGAAGTGGCCAAAGAAATTCAGGCGATGGGCAGTCATGCATTAGCTGTTGAATGTGATGTTTCTAGTGAAGCTGCAGTGAAGCACGCGGCAGATGTAGTTAGACAAGAATTAGGTCCGTGTTACGGTCTGATTAATAACGCCGGATTATTAAGGCCAGGTGCTTTAGAAGATGTTTCTATCGATGATTGGAATGCTGTGTTGTCGGTCAATTTAACTGGTTACTTAGTCTGTTCTAGAGAGTTTTCTAAGGATATGTTTGATCAACAAAAGGGTAGTATTGTGCATATCGCTTCGATATCAGCGTTACACCCACAAACTAGAAGTGGTGCATATAGCCCGAGTAAAGCTGGCGTATTACTGATGTCAAGACAGATGGCAGCAGAGTGGGGGCCAAGAGGTGTGAGAAGTAATGCTATTTGTCCTGGAATGATTCGTACTGCTTTATCTGCAAAGTTTTATGAAGAGCCAGGATTTGAAGAGAAGCGTTCTATGGTCACAGCCAATCGTCGCATTGGTGAGCCGTTGGATATTGCCAATCCAGCAATATTTTTAACCAGTGATCGATCAGCTTATATGAATGGTGCAGAGTTATTGGTCGATGGTGGTTTGGGTTGCATGTTGATGGATATGGTTCCACGTCCAGGTTATAACAAGACAGCATAAAAATTAGGAGAACATACATGTCAAAAAATTTTACATATGACTTAATTGTTGTTGGTTCAGGTGCTGCTGGTTTAGCGACTGCTATTACTGCTAAAAAAAGAGGGTTGAGTGTAGCCGTCTTGGAAAAAGAACCGGTGTTTGGCGGTACAACCGCTTTATCCGGCGGTGTGCTTTGGATACCCCTAGGGCCGCATAGTCGCAAGCAAAATCCAGCAGATACACGAGAAGCCGCGCGTACTTATTTGATGGAAGAAACTGGAACCTATTTTGATGCAGAGGCTACAGATATCTTTCTGGATAACGGACCCAAAATGGTTGAGTTTTTTGAGCGAGAAACACACATGAAGTTTGTGCCAACGCTTTACCCGGATTACCACCCAACAGTGAAGGGTGGTGTTGATATTGGACGCGCTATTTTAGCCGCGCCATTTGATATCAGAGGTTTAGGCGCAGATATGGCTCGTTTAAAACCGCCACTTAAAACAATTACATTTATTGGCATGATGTTTAATTCATCGAATGCTGATTTAAAACATTTTTTCCAGGCAACTAAATCGCTAACATCATTTATTTACGTCGCTAAGCGTTTGGCTACTCATTTAAAAGAGTTGGCCTTATATCGTCGTGGCATTAACGTAACAAGTGGTAATGCATTAGCTGCACGTTTAGCTAAATCGGCGCTAGATTTAGACATTCCAATCTATACCAATACCCCTGCCAAGAAAGTTCAAATGGACGGCGATCGAGTCGTCGGTATTGTGGCCACTCAAGATGGCCAAGATGTCATCTATACCGCGAAGCAGGGTGTTGTCTTAGCTTGTGGTGGTTTCCCGCATGATATTAAGAGAATTGCACAAGCTTATCCTCATCTAAAGCGTGGAGGAGAGCATTTGTCACCAACACCTACTAGCAATTCAGGCGATGGTACGCGTATGGCAGAAGAATTAGGGGGCGTTGTTGATATTAGGTTTAAAGACGCTGCTGCCTGGATGCCGGTTTCTAAGGTGGTCTATAAAAATGGTGAGATTGGTGTCTTTCCTCATTTATTGGATCGCTACAAGCCAGGCATTATTGGTGTATTGAGAAATGGCCAGCGTTTTACAAATGAATCCAATTCATATCATGATGTTGGCGCTGCCATGATTCGTGCTTGTGAAAATCAAACAGAAACAGCGATGTGGTTGATTGGCGATAAAACTACTTTGTCTAAATACGGCATTGGCTTTGTTAAACCAGCACCTATGCCCATTGGTCAATTTTTGCGAAATGGCTACTTGATTAAAGGTGATACATTAGCTGAGCTTGCTAAGAATGCGGGTATAGATCCAAAGGGGTTAGAGGAAACCGTTAGACAATACAACTTAGGAGCCGTTCAGGGTGAGGACCGCGAGTTTGGTCGCGGTACAACATCATTTAATCGCTACTTGGCTGACCCAGAAAACAAACCTAATCCATGTGTGGCACCTATTCAGAATGGGCCATTCTATGCAGTTAAAGTAATCATGGGTGATTTGGGTACCTTTGATGGCATCAAGACCACTGCATATGGAGAGGTTTTGAAGCGTGATGGCTCAAAAATAGAAAACCTTTATGCGGTTGGTAATGACAGGGCTAGTATGATGGGCGGCAATTATCCAGGTGCCGGTATTACGCACGGTCCTAATATGACCTTTGGATTTGTTACCGGTAATTACATTGCAGATAAAGCTAAATAATATGAACCATATGAATAAACCATTAGTTGATCATCGTATTTATACGATTGCTTTACGTAAGATGCCTGAATTTATCGATGTATTTGACCGTTTGGCTATGCCGATTCTTTTGGAAACTTTAGGACACCCGATTGGCTTTTATGTAAGCCATGTAGGGCCTCAAAATCAGTTTATTCATATGTGGGGCTATGACAGTTTGGCTGATTATGAGCAGCGTTGCCATGCGCGAGATACTCATCCAAACTTCCCTGAATACTTAAAAGCTTCGGGTCATTTAATTACTGCGCAAGAAACTCGATTAATTAAAGCGGTTGAAATGCCAAGTTTGAAGCATTTCATGTCCCGCTAATTCAGGCGCGTTTTGAACGCCTAAAGTCATTAGGCGATAGCTTGGCTTGTTTTTTGAAGAATCTTGTGAAGTACGCCGCATCTTGAAATCCTAGGCTATAGGCGATTTCCTTGATCGATAGAGCGGTGTAAAGCAAATCTCTTTCTGCCTCTAACATCAATCTTTGATTGATCACCGTTAAGGAAGACTTTCCAAGTATATTTCGGCAAACTCGGTTGAGCTGAGTGGGTGTGATGCCAATTTGGTTGGCATAGAAGTCAATGTTGAAATGGTTTCTGTAGTGAGAGTCTAAGAGCTCTTTAAATTGATTGATGTAGTTAATAGATCTTGAATGACTATCAGTAATTAGATTTTCATTATTAGCTTCTCTGGCAATCATGACGATCAGTGAAGCCAGTAGCGCATTAACGATTTGATTTCTCCAAGGTTTAGATCCAAAAAAATCTTTCTTGAGTTGTTCAATCGTTTGATTGATGTTGACTAAGGTTTCAGATTTTTTTGCCATTTTGATGGTTTGACCATTTTCATAAATGCTTAAGATGCTCCTTTCATGCTGAAAGAAGTTTTGAAGCCATTGATGATGAATCGTGATGACATGTCCCTCGATGCCTTTTTCAAAATTAAAGCCATGGGGAGATAGTCGTGGGGTAATTAATAAGCAAGGCGCAGAAATTTTGCTGTTAACTAAGCCAATCGAGTATGAACCATTTCCTTTATGAATGTGCAGAATTTGCAATAAATCATCATGTCGATGAGATTTAATTTCCCAATCATAAAGCTGACTTCTGTCTGCTATTGACTCTATATGAAGCCCATCAATGATGGGATTTGATGATATTTCACCGTATAGGCCATAGTTCGGAAGTTGTTTCATTTTAATATGTGAAATATTGAAAAATATGTTCGGATTGTGCAATTATTTGTTGAATTTGTCTATTTAAATAGCCGGATGGGTGAGGGATGATTTGCCTCATTCATAAGGAGATAAGCATGCGTACTCAAGTAGCCATCATCGGAGCAGGTCCTTCAGGTCTTTTATTAGGTCAGTTGTTGCATCGTCAAGGTATTGATGCCGTGATTATTGAGCGTCAAACTGGCGATTATGTTTTAGGCAGAATTCGTGCGGGCGTTTTGGAACAGGTGGCTGTTGAGTTGCTAGAAGAAGCAGGTGTTGCTGATCGCTTGAAGTCTGAAGGGTTAGTACATGATGGTTTTGATATTGCTTTTGACGCGGATCATTTACATATTGATTTGAAAGGCTTAACGAATGGCAAGACCGTTACCGTGTATGGTCAAACTGAAGTTACCCGTGACTTAATGGATGCAAGGCAAAAGGCTGGGTTGCAAACCATTTACGGTGCTGAAGATGTTGAGGTGTTGGATTTTGATACCAATACCCCTAAGGTTCGTTATAAGCTGAATGGCCAAGCGCATGAAATTGCTTGCGACTTCATTGCTGGCTGTGATGGTTACCATGGTGTTTGCCGCGCGAGTGTTCCAGAGAAGTCTATTAAAGAATATGAACGTGTATATCCATTCGGGTGGTTGGGTCTACTTTCAGATACGCCTCCAGTTCAAGAAGAATTGATTTATGGAAATCAGGAGCAAGGTTTTTATTTGTGCAGTATGAGATCAGCACATAGAAGCCGGTATTACATTCAATGTTCTTTGGCTGATAAAGTTGAGGAGTGGAGTGATGATCGTTTTTGGGCAGCGCTCAAGGGTAGATTGCCAGAACATTTAGCTCATACGTTAGTAACAGGACCTTCCTTGGAAAAAAGTATTGCGCCATTAAGAAGTTTTGTTGCAGAACCATTGCGATTTGGACGCATGTTTTTAGCTGGTGATGCAGGCCATATTGTTCCTCCAACAGGTGCTAAAGGATTAAATTTGGCGGCCTCCGATATTCGCTATCTATCAAGAGCTTTATTTGAGTTTTACGGTGAAAAGAGTGAGGCAGGTATCGATCATTATTCACAAAAAGCCCTCGCCAGAATTTGGAAAGGTGAGAGATTTTCTTGGTGGATGAGTATGCTTCTGCATAGATTCCCGGATAACAGCGGCTTTGATAATAAGATTCAAAGAACTGAATTTGAGTATCTGGCTAGTTCTGAGCATGCGCAACGTGTCTTGGCTGAAAACTACGTAGGACTTTCTTACGCGTAAGTCTTTGTTGAATTATGCTGGTAAGTAGTAGTGGTTCAGCAGCCAAATGAGGGCGTTAATGGTGAAGAATGAGCAAATAGTCACTAACAATAAAGCGGCAGCACATTTGGTTTCTTCACCATATTTTTGACCTAGGATGGGGTAGATACTCATCATGGGCATACCTGCTAAAACAATCGCTACGATTTGAAGTTTGGGATCAAAAGGTGGCAAAAGTAGAATCATGATAAAAACCATCAGAGGATGAATGATGAGTTTTCCAAAAGCAATTAAGCTAATTTGACTGGCTAAGCCTTTTAATTCCAAGCCCACAAGTACACCACCTATCGCAAATAACGCGACACCACCAGATGCGCCGGCAAACATGCTAATTACTTTAGCAACGGGGGCAGGTGTTTGGATTTCAAAAATAGAAAATAAAACACCCAAACTGATTGCAACAACAATGGGGTTTTTAATAACTCCTTTGAGCGAGTGAGTTAGCGTTGGTAAAAACTTTTTATGGCGTCTTGATATATTTTCTGCAATGGCTAGCACTAATGGCAGTAGGAAAATATTCTCAACAATCATGGAAAGAGCAACGCCTGATAGACCTTCCTCACCTAGGTAACTAAGAATAATCGGATAGCCCACAAAGCCTGTATTTGAAAAAGCTGAGCCTAATCCGCTAATGACACTTTGCTCGCCAGTTTTACCTTGTTTGACAGCTATATAGAAAATTAATGTAAATGCTAGTAATGAACCTACGCCGTATGCAAGGACGTATTCCATTTTAAAAATGCTGCTGATATGCCTTTCCGATGCGGCTTTAAAAAGTAGGGCAGGTAGAGCAAAGTTGATCACCAGTAGGCCTAGTGATCTCACACTGGTTTTAGGGAAGATATTGCGACTAACAGAGATGTAGCCAATTGCAATGATGATGAAAATTGGCGATGTAATTGCCAAAATATTCATGAAGCCAAAATTAGTCGCCATCGATTTCCTCAAAAGTAGGCTTTATTTTCGACTAATTTGAGAGACTTATTGAAAAATTTATGAAGAAATGATCAATGTAAGAACTATTTGTTCGATTATCGAACTATCTGTCTTTGTGCAGCCATATACTCATAAAACTTAGTCGCTTATCTGTCATGCATCATTCATCTATGGAGAGACATATGTCTGTAAATCAAACTTCCCCGAAGTTGTTGCTTGGGTTAATTGGTAGTGGTATTCAGCAATCTTTAACACCTGCCATGCAAGAAATGGAAGCTAGTCACCATGGTTTAAGGGTGCATTATCAAATTATTGATTTAGATTTGCGCAAGTTAGGTATTGAGGCATTACCTGGCTTAGTAGATTCTATGAGAACCATTGGATTTTCAGGATTTAACGTTACTTTCCCCTGCAAGCAGGCCATTATTCCCTTGTTAGATGAGTTGTCTGAAGAAGCCAAGGCTATGGGTGCGGTTAATACTGTTATCAATAAAAATGGCAAATTAATTGGCCACAACACGGATGGTTCTGGTTGGAGTATGGGTTTTAAAAGTACTTTGCCACAAGCAGATTTGTCTAAGGTGGTGTTATTGGGCGCGGGCGGCGCTGGCTCTGCTATTGCGCATGCAGCCTTGCGGATGGGGGTTCAGAAATTAGTGATTGTGGATACAGACCCTAAGCGTTGCGAAAATTTAGTCAATGATTTAAATGCGTTATATGGTGATAGAAGTTCCTATTCCTTAGATGTGCGAGCTGCGATTGTTGGTGCTACCGGTTTGATTCATGCAACACCAACAGGCATGACAAAATTACCAGGATTGCCTTTGCCCAAAGAACTGATCACGAAAAATTTATGGGTTTCTGAAGTGGTTTATTTCCCTATAGAAACAGAGTTATTGAAAGTTGCCAAAGCCTGTGGCTGTGCTGTCGTTAATGGCGGTACGATGGCAGTTGGTCAAGCTGTTGGAGCTTTTGAGTTATTTACCGGCAAACAGGCCGACTCTGCTAGAGTTGAAGCTCATTTTTTAAGTTTGTTAAAAAAGAACGAAGATAATCAAAAGTAACGATTAAATTATTAGGCTGATATGAAAAAAATTCTAATTATGAATGGCCCCAATTTGAATCTATTGGGCACGCGGGAGCCTGAAAAATATGGCACGACAACTTTGGCAGATTTAGAGGTGATGTGTCAGAAGCAAGCTGCTGAGATGGGCTATGAGCTTGAATTTTTCCAGAGTAATTATGAAGGTGCTTTAGTTGAAAAAATTCATGAAGCTGGTAAGGCTTATAAAGCGGGCCAATTAAAAGGAGTGGTATTTAATCCTGGCGCTTATACGCACACATCAATTGCATTGCATGATGCCATTGTTGGTGTTGGTGGTTTGCCGGTGATAGAAACTCACATTTCTAATGTTCATGCGAGAGAATCATTTAGACACCACTCGTATATTTCGCCAGCGGCAGCCGGGATTATTGTTGGTTGTGGCGTCTATGGCTATATTGCAGCCATGCATGTTTTAGCAAACAGGGCTTAACTATTTTGTAGGTGCTTTTTATAGAAAGCTAGCGTTCTTTCTCTAGCAAGATCGGCAGCCGGTTGATTGTAAGCGGCTCGCTGATCACAATTAAAGCCGTGTTGGCCTTCATATACAAAGACAGTTATATTTTTTTGTGCTTCTTTAAATAATTCCACATCAGTTAAAGGGATGTGACTATCTTGGCTTGCGAAGTGCATTAAAACAGGACATTTTGCCGCTAGATCTCTTTCCTTCGCAATGCCGCCTGGATAATAACTCACCGCTGCAGATAAGCCGTCTAACTTGCAGGCAGCTCTCCAGCTTAACAAGCCTCCCCAGCAGTAGCCAATAACGCCTACTTTGCCTGCGTGAGCAACATAATCGATGGCAGCTTGAACATCCTGCATGCTCACTTCATTAGGAAGACTCTCAACAAAGGTTTTATGGGCGAATCCTTTGGTCATATCTTCTTGTGTGTAACCTAGGGATAAATTAGGTTCTGATCGTGCTTGTGTTTCAGGTGCGATCACCAAGTAACCTTCATTAGCAAACTTATCAGCAGTTGCTTTGATGTGTGGGTTTAGCCCAAAAATTTCCTGTAAAAGAACAATCGCACCAATTGGGGTGCCTTGCGGTTTCGCTAGGTAAGCATTGAATTCGAAATGGTCTTTTGCAGTCAGTTTGATGAGTGTATTCATGAAATGATTGTAGTTGAGTTTTGTGCTTACCCGGTAGCCTAGGATCAATGATCGGGAGAGTCTTCGGGTTTTTCCTAGACTGTTTTTAAAAATATCTGTTGCTATAGGATTTGAGGGCTGATAGATTGGTCATGTGCAGCGCATTTTTTACCTAAATAGGGGAATGTTTGTATGAAAAAAACGATGAATGACAGTTTGTTAGCAAGTCAAAAGAAAGCAGTGGAGTCTTCTCGGGCCATTGCGGAGGTCGCGGTCAAGAATGCTCAAGAAATTACCGCTCTTAATCAAAAAGCTGCTCAAAATTTGGCTCAGGCTTTTCAAGAAAAAGTGGCTGAGTTATTAAAGGTAAAAGATCCACGTGCAGCTTTTGATCTGATTCAAGCGCAGGTTTTGCAGGATGCTGCGCTACAAGTCACTAACTACCAAAATGAAGTTGCACAGGTTTTAAAAACGGGCAATCGCGAATTAACGCGAATTGCTGAGGATATGATTGCTGAATCTAAAAGTGATTTGATTCATTTTGTTAATGAGGCAACAGCTAATGCACCTGCAGGAGCTGATGCCTATGTTTCAACATTTAAAACAGCCTTTAACCACGCATTACAAAATTTCGAGTTGATACGTGCGGCGACTGCTGACTCGTTTACTAACTTTGAAAAAAGTGTTGAGAATATGAGTCATTTTTCAAAAGATGCGCCAGCGGTAAAAAAGCGAACGGCTAGAAAATAACCTACTCATTAAAAAGCCACCTAAAGGTGGCTTTTTAATGAGTAGGTATAGCGGCTTATTTAAGAAGTTGAGCGGGCGCTTTTTAGTAGATTGCTCGGTACTAAGCCACCAATTAACATGCCTGTGATGCTGGCACACAAGCCAATGAGTTGAGGTGGTGCGACACCATCAGGCCAAATAATTTCACAAACAATCCAACTGCTTAAGCCACCAATAACTGCTAGAAGTCCTCCTAATGTATTAGCCCTAGACCAGTAAACACCGAATGCTAAGGGTACGAATGCTGCTACTAGTGTGACCTTATAGGCATTCTCAACCATTTTGAAAATAGACAAATTAGAGTTAAGTGCAAAAATAGTCACAATGGCCGTAAAACATAAGACGGTGATACGCATTATTTTTAATAAATGCTTATCACTTAAATGCTTGAATAAACCTTTCACGATATTTTCTGCAAATGTCACTGAAGGCGCTAATAACGTTGCGCTAGCACAACTCTTAATAGCGGATAGAAGGGCGCCAAAGAACATGATTTGTGCAAATAATGGCGCGTGATTCAAAATTAAATTGGGCAATATTAATTGTGAATCTGTCTGTAAGTAATTCTCAACTAATTTCGGGTTGATGAGGCTAGCTGAATAGGCAAGAAAAATTGGAATAAAGGCAAATAAGAAATATAGGACACCACCAAGAATTGATGCTCTTACGGCAATTTTTTCATTTTTTGATGAGGTGATTCGTTGAAATACATCTTGTTGAGGAATCGACCCAAGCATCATGGTGATTAGGGCTGCGATAAAACCTAGTACGGCAGGAAGGTTCCAGTCGGGGAGGATGGCAAGTTTTCCGGCTGCGGCTGCGTGATTAATGACAACGTCAACACCACCTGTGAGGTTGCTCACTTCAAAACCAATGTAGAGCATTCCAAGCACGATGATAATCATTTGAATGAAATCAGTAATCGCAACAGACCACATGCCTCCAAAAAGCGTGTAGATAAGGACGCTGGCTGCACCGATAATCATGCCTGTTTGTTGGGACATGACATCATTGGATACCACATTAAAGACTAAACCTAATGCTTTAATTTGTGCCGCAACCCATCCGAGATATGACACAACAATGCAGAGGGTAACTAAGACCTCAACAGTGCGTCCGTATTTCTCTTTGAAGAAATCTCCAATGGTGAGATATTTTTTACTGTAAAGATGGCGTGCAAAGAAAAATCCGACCAAGATGAGGCACATAGATGACCCAAATGGGTCAGAGATGATGCCACCCATACCTTCTCTAAGAAAGGTTGCTGGTACCCCTAAGACTGTTTCTGAGCCAAACCAGGTGGCAAAAACAGTCGCTGTGACAATGTACATGGGTAGGCTATGCCCAGCTGCGGCAAAGTCAGCGGTATTTTTCACCCTCATGGCAGCCCATAGCCCGATGCCAATGGAGATCACCCAGTAAATGATTACAAACCAAATTAGCATTTGATCCTCTTTTATGGAAAGTTGCCGAATTATAGGGCTAGGGAATAAATATGACAAAAATGTAAAACAAGCATAAATGGGGCATTGGCAAGTCAATTGTTTAGGTATAGGATGAGCCATCAACCACTTGTTTGGAGATGAAAATGGCGACACAAAAAGACTTGATGGCGTGGCAACAAGAGCGTGCGAAAGAGTTGTTTACCTTATCTCATAAGTTATTGGAGACTGCCAAGCAGTTTAGCGAGCATCAGGCTGCTGAAATTAAGGCTAGCATGGATCACGCAAAATCTTATGCGAAACAAGCTGCAACAAATGATGCTAGTAAATTAAAGGCGCTACAAGAGCAATTTACAGAAGAGGCTGGCGCGCGTATGGCGGCTTACCAGAAAAAAGTGAAGACACTTCTGAAAACTATAGAAGATGAAGTAGCCGACGAAGTTGAAAAACATTTGAATAAAGCACGTGCGGCTATGGAGAGTTGGTTAAAAGAAGCTAGTAAAAATTTACCAGCAGGCTCCGAAAAGTTTACGGATGTCGTGCGAGATATTGCAGATGCTGGCAATAAAGTACTCAAAGAAGGCCGTAAAATGGCAAAGCAGGCAGCTGAAGCTGCAGAGCAGAGTATGGCCGACTTGGAGAAGGTAGTTAAAAAACCTGGAGCGGCAAAAAAGGCGACTGCTACTAAAAAATCAACAAAATCTCGTTGATAATTTATTGGTAGATTAAAAGGCTATCAAGAGATAGCCTTTTTTAATGTGGTTGGCGCGATATTTAAAAGAGGAGGCGCAACAAATGAATTTTCGAAGAGTTGTTGGCCTCTTGCTTGTTGCCATAGTTTCAGCTTGCTCCATCAATCAAGAGCATCAGGTAGTTCAGAAACCCAGTGGTAATTGGACGCTAGAGTTCACTTGGTTGAAAAATGATAAACCTGTGAAGATTCAATCCTATGAGTATGCCTCACGAGGCGAATGCTTTAATGCGATGTACACCATGCAGCAAGAGGCTAAGAAGGTGCGCTCTCAAAGTGGCGCAGGCCTTTGTTACAAGGCTTTCTCTGATGGACAAGAGAGAACGGCTAATGATGTTTTGGCGCGTTATCGTTAATGCTTTTACAGTTGATTGCTTGGTCTAATTAAATCTTTTCTAAGATAACCTAAGCGTTCAGCTTTTTGTAATAACTGTTCTTCCAGTTGGGGTGGGAGATGGCGATCTCTTGCCAGTATCCAAAAGTATTTGCCAGACGGTTCGCCAACCAGCACCCATGAGTAATCTGAAGCAAGATCCAAAATCCAATAGTCACCATAAAAAGGTCTAAAGAAAGAAACCTTTAGCTTTGCATTAGTTTGTGTATCTGCGATTTTGGCAATGCCATGAGCCTGTTTTAATTTGTCTTGCTTTTGACATGAATTCAAAACGCTTATTTGATTGTCTGGCAGCGGGCTATATTCAGCGGTCACTGTGATGCAGTCAGTATCTTCAAACCAGTTAGGTAGTCGATAGATTTCATACCATTTGCCAAGATATTTTTGGAGATCTACCTGCGAAACTGTTTTGACTGGGTCGGCAGAAACTCGGTAAACTGGTTGCATAAGGCAGCCAGTCAGCAAAGTGGAAGTCAATAAGAAGGCAGTTGCAATATATTGGCGCATGGCTACATCGTAATCTATTTGGGTTAAATATGAAAATCAGAGTATGGGATTTACCAACACGACTATTTCATTGGGCATTATTTTTGGCCGTGGTGGGTAGTTTTGTGAGTGCTGACGAGGGCGGTAATGCTTTGGATTGGCACGCAAGATTTGGATATTTTATTTTGAGTCTGCTTTTGTTTAGACTCATTTGGGGAGTGGTAGGCAGTCACTATGCCAGATTCCTAAATTTTATTAAGTCACCTCAAATGGTTTTAGTTTATTTAAAAAATCCTACAGAGATTGCTGGACATAATCCTTTGGGTGCTTTGTCGGTGATCGCTTTGTTGGGTTTTTTGCTACTCCAAGCCGTAACCGGTTTATTTGCAAGCGATGATATTGCCTTTGAAGGCCCGTTATCTAAATACGTTAGCTCTAATTGGGTAGAATTTTTAACATCGGCGCATCGCTTGAATGAGTCAGTCTTAATTGGTTTGATTGCATTGCATGTTGGCGCGATTCTTTATTACAGATGGTTTAAAAAGGTTAACTTAGTTAAGCCAATGATCACTGGTGATAAAGAATGGGCAGAAAAAATCCCTGTTGCCAGGGATGATTTCTTGTTGCGAATAGTTGCTGTAGCCGTTTACGGCGCTATAGCAGGCACACTGTATTACTTCTTACGGTAATTATCGTGGCAAGCCTTACACGTTTGCCCTGTCGCGCCAAATGCTTTTTTGATGCTTTCTAGGTCACCTGATTTAGCTACAGTATTAAGTTCTGCAACTGCTTTTTCCATTTTGTCACTGCCAGCTTTGAATTTATCGGCTTCTTTCCAGATTTCAGGTTGAGCTTTGCCACCTTCAGTGCCTGGGCCAAAAGCTGCCCAAGGGAGGTGTGAAAGTGAAGCTACAACAGCAGCATTAGCCATCACTTCATCTTTGTTGAAGGGTTTGTCACCTTTAACCACGGCACCAATTCTGGAGAAGTGATTGGCCATTACAGTCAAGCTAGCTTGCCTGTATTTGATGGCGTCTTCTGGTTTGGCAAATTGTGCTTGAGCCAATGAGCTTAAAAGACTTAAGCTTAATGCTGAAATGATGAGTTGTTTTTTCATAGAGTCTCCGTAAAACCTCATTGTGCTACTAAATTAAAGAGTCTGCAGTAGCAATCTGATTGGGATCAAAATCGTATCTAAAAACCAATATGTCACTGACATGACAGGGTGCATCCAAAAACGACTGATGATGTCAGTTAATAGTAATCCTAAGACAATGTAGAAGCCCCACGGTTCAATCCGTGAAAGGGCTGTTGCTTGTTTCCAGGGTAGTAGACCTACTAAAATTCTGCCCCCATCGAGTGGTGGGAGGGGGAATAAGTTAAAGGCAAACATCACTACATTCACTAAAACGCCACCTTGACACATTTCAATAAAAAATCGTTCGCTAATAGTGAGTTTAATCAATAAGAGATATACCAAAGCCCATAAAATGGCTTGAATTAAATTAGAAGCCGGCCCTGCAAGTGCAACCCACACCATATCTTTTTTGGGGTGTTTTAGGTGGCTAAATCTGACTGGTACAGGTTTGGCGTAGCCGAATAAGAATGTTCCAGCCGTTGCAAAGTAAAGCAGTAGGGGTACGACAATTGTTCCCATCGGGTCAATATGTTTGAGTGGATTCAGCGTCACTCGCCCAAGCATATAAGCGGTGTTATCACCAAACATTTTTGCCGCATATCCATGTGCAGCCTCATGCAATGTGATTGCAAAAATGACTGGGATTGCATAGATGGCAACCGTTTGAATAATTTGTTCTAAAGACATTATGAGCCTATTGCAGTTACGTCATAGCCTGCCTCTGTAATGGCAGCGCTTAATGTTTCCGGGGATTGGTTGCTGGACACTTTCACGGTTTTACTAGGTATGTCAGTCTCAACCGTTGCAGAGGGGTCGATGGCTAAAATGGCATTAGTAATGGTTTTGGTGCAATGACCACAACTCATGCCATTAACGTTAAATATAGGCATAGATTTTCCTTTTGTCAGTAAATAAGAGGACAATTAACCTTCATGGTATCCATCATTTCATTATCGATTGTATGAGTCAATTAGTCACCTTAAAAATTGATGGCATGACTTGTGCCTCTTGTGTAGCCCGTGTAGAAAAAGCGCTCTTAAAAGTGCCTGGAGTTGATGCGGCCAGCGTTAATTTGGCTACCGAAAAAGCTCAAATCAGAACGGCTGATGACAAGAAGGTCGATGACCTTCAGTTGATCTTGATTCAGGCCATTGAAAAGTCTGGCTATGAGGCAAGTCTGGTTGATAGCCTTCACCAGGCACCTGTTAGAAAAAAGACATTTGATTTGCATGGCACGACTGCTTTAGTGGTGGCCATATTGCTATCTGCGCCTTTGGTTCTGCCCATGGTGCTAATGCTTTGGGGGGTGCATTGGATGTTACCTGCCGCAGTACAGTTTTTATTGGCAACGCCCGTGCAATTTATCTTGGGTTCACGTTTTTATGTGGCTGGATTTAAGGGGTTGATGTCTGGTTCTGGAAATATGGATTTATTGGTGGCAATCGGTACAAGTGCTGCCTATGGATTAAGTTTGTATGAATGGCAGCAATCTGGTTGGGGTACTCCTCATGAGCTCTATTTTGAGAGTGCCGCAGTCGTTATTACTCTGGTGATGTTGGGTAAGTGGTTAGAAAAAAGAGCTAAAAAAGAAACTACTGAAGCCATCACCGCCCTGCAGACACTATGGCCAGAGACAGCTAAATTAGTTGAGTCAAAAAAAATCGAGCCTAGTATGGCATTCCAGGAGGTGCCTATCTCACAAATTATTCCTGGTGATTGGGTGCTGGTTTTACCAGGGGAGCGGATACCCGTAGATGGTGTAGTTCTTGAAGGCAGTAGCGAGTTAGATGAGTCGATGTTGACGGGTGAAACGCGACTGATTTTGAAGACAATCCATACTAAAGTGACGGGTGGGTCCATGAATGGATCAGGCCGTTTACTTATTCAAGCTGAGGGTGTGGGTGAGGAAAGTACCTTGGCCAAAATGATTCGTTTGGTTGAAGATGCTCAAGCTGAAAAAGCGCCGATTCAACGATTGGTTGACCAGGTAAGTTCTTGGTTTGTGCCAGCCGTTGTGTTAATTGCCATCGGAAATTTTTTATTTAGTTTTTTTTATCTAGGCCAGTTAGATGTGGCTATTTTGCATTCGGTAGCAATTTTGGTGATTGCATGCCCCTGCGCCTTGGGGCTTGCAACTCCAGCGGCAATTATGGCTGGTACAGGTGCAGCCGCCAAATATGGAATTTTAATTAAAGATGCACAAGCTCTTGAGCTAGCGCATCGCGTGAATATTGTGGCCTTTGATAAAACAGGCACATTAACAATCGGCCATCCTCAGGTAATGGCTGTTCACCCACTTGGGAATCATCAAGAGTCTGACCTTATCTCTTTGGCCTATGGTTTGCAGATGGGTAGCGAGCATCCGCTTGCAAAAGCAATGATTGATTTTTCAGTGAGTAAGAAAGTTGATCCAGTTTTATTTTCTGAAATAAAAGCTCTAGTTGGTCGTGGTATATCCGGGGTGAGTGCTTTGCCAGTCTTATCAGGTTCGGAGTTTTCATTAATTAGCCACCATAGCTTATTGGCAAAGTCATCTGCTGATCAACGCACTGTGTTGAATGAGGCGGCTCTTCCTTATCTTAATGAGGGGTGGAGTGTTTCTTGGTTAAAGAATTCAAGTCAAAACATAGTGATGGGTTTATTTGCATTCGGTGATGATTTAAAACCGGAAGTTGAAGTGGCTATGGCTCGTTTAAAAGCAATGGGTATACAAACCGTGATGGTCTCTGGGGATAATCAAGCTGTTGCTAATTTAGTTGCAAGAAAAATTGGTATAGAGCGGGTGTTTGCAGAAGTTTTACCAGCCGATAAAGCTAAGATCATTCAGCAGTTGAAAAAAGAATCAGTTAATAACTATGTCGCGATGGTGGGGGATGGCATTAATGATGCACCTGCTTTAGCTGCTGCTGATGTCGGGGTAGCCATGGCAACCGGTACAGATGTTGCTATGCATGCTGCCGGTGTGACTCTTATGAGAGGCGATCCTGGTTTGGTGCCGGATGCGATTGATATTTCAAGGGCAACTTGGAAGAAAATCCGTCAGAATTTATTTTGGGCTTTTTTCTATAACCTAATCGGTATTCCGATGGCCGCCATGGGTTATCTAACACCAGTTATGGCGGGGCTAGCTATGGCTGCCTCTAGCGTGAGCGTGATAACCAACGCTTTATTGTTAAAGCGTTGGTCTAAGTCCTCTACACGTTATTTGGTGTAAGTGTCTAAGGTGATGGATTCTTTTTCCATGACCCTTTTAATAATAGGATGTTGCGTAACACGACGTGCATAGGCTTGATAATTTGGGTATGTACTTGGATCGACTCCAGCAACACCTGCCCACCTCATAAAAGCCACTGCATAGATATCTGCCGGGGTTAATTGTTTGCCGCAGATATAGGGTGAATTATTTTTACATAGACCATCAATTTCTACTAAGTAGGATTTGAAAAGATCAAGTGCCATGGATTTAACGCTTGGGATATCTGCGCTAAATCTCTCAGGTCTAAATACTCTTGTATAAGTTGGGTGGACCGTATTATTCATCCAAGCTAGCGTAGATAGTGCTTGTGCTCTTTCCATCGGGTCGATAGGAAAAATTTGAGCTTGAGGAAATTGACTATCTAGGTAGCTAACAATCGCAACCACTTGAGTTAAAAGTTTGCCATCAACAAGTAATGCAGGAACTTGGCTTCTTGGATTAATGGCTTTGTACTCAGGCGTTTGTTGTTCGCCCTCTTTTAAATTAATGAGGGTGCTGGTGTAATCTTGTCCAGATGTTTCTTTGACGAGTTCAAGCATCGTATGTGGAACAAAAGAGCAGGTGCCAGGGCAGTAATATAGATGTAAATTCATGGGGTCTCCTTATTTGTTGTACTCTGAAGTATATGCGTAGCGATAGATAGTATGAAAACACAACTTTTAGATTCTTTCACTTTTTTACCACGTCTTCAAAGAAAGCCTCACGAGCATAAAGGTGATGCGGGTAAGGTTCTTTTGATAGGTGGCGCAGAAGGTATGTCGGGCGCTATTTTTTTGGCCGGTAAGGCTGCTTTGTATACAGGGGCAGGCTGGACTATTTTGGGGGCTTTAGATCCTCAGGCAGCAGCTTTTGTATTAGATCAGCCAGAGCTTATGATTAAGGCAGCACAACCTGAATTAATTAAGGAAGTTAATCCTGATGTGCTAGCTGTGGGGCCTGGTTTAGGTAAAGGAGTCCTAGCAAAGGATGTATTGAGAGAGGCATTGCTTGCACCTAAACCCTTAGTTTTAGACGCTGACGCCATTAATCTTTTATCTGAGGATGCCTCTTTAATGGCTTTGTTAGTACAACGAAAACCCTTGCAAACAGTCTTGAGCCCTCATCCTGGTGAGGCGGCTCGTTTGTTGGGGGTATCTTCTGACAAGATACAAGAGGACCGTGTGGTGAGCATGGCTCGGTTGGTCAGCCTTACTCAGTCAGTTATTGTGCTTAAGGGGCATAACACCCTTATTTCAAGCCCAGAGCACCCTGTTTTATGCTGTGAGCGAGGTAACTCTGGCATGGGGGTTGGCGGCATGGGGGATGTTTTAACCGGGGTTATCGCCTCTTTGGTGGCGCAGGGTATAAGGCATGATTTACCTCTATTTGAGGCCGTTTCATTAGGTGTGGAGTTACACTCAGCAGCGGCAGATTTTCTTGTCAACAAAGGCGTTGGGCCTATTGGTTTGACCCCTACAGAGCTTATTTACCAATTAAGAGAGCTGATAAATCTCAAATAACATTAAGTTTGGTGGATAATGTCGTTTATAGAAGATTTTTTATGAGGGAGCTCTAAATGAACGAATGGCATAACGAAAGTAAGGAAGAAATTAACAAAAAGATCATTACTTTGATTGTGATGTTGGCTGGTGCCACATGTTTGGCAATTTTATTTGCCTTGGCTGCTGCTCATATTGGTTACGTTCTGTAATTACTCGGTGTGACAAATGATGTAAAAAGCCACCATTAGGTGGCTTTTTTATTTGTGGCGCAGGGGGAATTGCTTTGCTGAGAATCTTTAGAGCTGCTTATTTCCTTACTCCGTTATTCTTTTAACCAACTCTGGGTGCGACCAATAAGTGCTATTCCAATATAGCCGCGCACATCTAACTTTTTCCCATCCTCTGTGCTTAATTTAACTTTATAAATTTTGCCTTCTTTGGGGTCTAGAATTTCACCGCCAGACCAATAGCCCAACTTGTCTTGTTTTAAGCCGCTCATAATCTTCATGCCGAGGATGGGTTGATTCTTTCTGGCATCTGAACATAGGGTGCAGTGAGTTATGGGTGTTTCGCCGGGCGTCACAAAGGTTTGCACAACTGTGCCTTGAAGCTCACCATTGATGACCTCTATCTTGACTAGCGATTTCGCTTGGCCAGACTTGTCATCTATTGTTTTCCAAGTTCCAATGACGGGGTCATTTTGAGCCAAAACATGTTGGCTAAAGCCGACAGTTGCGAGAGCGATTAAGCCGGCGAGCATTATATTTACTTTTAAAGATTTCATAGAACTCCTTTCTTTTAGGATACGTTTTATATCTTGGCCTATCTAGTTAGGATTTTCCATGAGGCTCAAAAAAATAATGGCACCTTTCGGTGCCATTATTGGGATTGCAATTAAATGCTAATTTGATCAGTGTTTATGCAAATGAGCGTTTCTGACCTGATGAAGGTTTACCCGCTCCGCCAAATTTAGGGCCTGATGGCTTTGCGCCAGCAAATTTAGGACCTGATGGTTTTGCAAAATGATTTTGTTTAAAGCTTTTGCCTTCACCTTGACTCTGACCTTGCCCTTGGCGGTGAGAGTTAGACGCATTACTCTTACCTTTGCCACCACCAAAAGAACGACCTGGACGGCCTGAACCTGGACGGTGAGAAGGCTTGCGTGATTTTTCTTGTGGTTCGAGGCCTGGAATAACTTCAGCCTGCAAAGGTTGTTGTGTGTATTGTTCAATTGCACGAATCTTTGAACGATCACGGTGTTCAGCTAATGTGATAGCTACACCGCTACGGCCCGCACGACCAGTACGACCGATACGATGCACATAATCTTCAGCCTTCATAGGTAGGCCAAAGTTGATCACGTGAGTAATGGTTGGTACATCAATACCGCGAGCAGCAACATCGGTAGCAACCAAGATACGAGTCTGGCCTTTACGCAAAGATTGCAAGCGGCGGTTACGCACAGCTTGAGGCATTGCGCCATGTAGAGCAGTTGCTTCATGGCCATCAGCGCGGAGTGAATCAGCAATTGTTTCGCTATCTACTTGTGTGCTGGCAAATACAACGGCTTGTTCAAGTGCTGGGTCTGATAACCAGTGGCTCAATAGTTTGTGCTTGTGAGCAACGCTATCTGCCCAGTGCAATGTTTGAGCAATATTTTCATGTTTATCTTGGGCGCTTGCTAACTCAATGCGACCAGGGTTATTCATCAAGCTAGTTGCTAATTGCATGATGCGTGGCGCAAATGTTGCAGAGAACATTAATGTTTGACCGCGATCAGAGCAAAGCTCATGAATTGCTTCAATATCGTCTTGGAAGCCAAGATCTAACATACGATCCGCTTCGTCAATAATCATGCATTTCACTTTGTCTAAGCGAATAGCGCGACTGTTGCTTAGGTCTAACAAACGGCCAGGTGTGGCAACTACCAAGTTGGCACCTTTGATTTGTGAAATTTGTTTACCGTAAGGCATGCCACCCATGATGGTTGCAATGCGGATACCTTTGGCAAATTTAACCAAATTGATCGCATCGGTACTCACTTGTTGAGCGAGTTCACGTGTTGGGCATAAAATCAAAACTTGTGGTTCAGCTCTACCAGGGATAGGCTTGCCATTTGGGTTAGATTCTATAAGCTGGTGTAGTAATGGCAATAAGAAAGCAGCAGTTTTTCCGCTACCGGTTTGGCTGCTTACCATCCAATCACCACCTGCTAGGGCAGCAGGAATTACTTTCTCTTGAACAGATGTTGCCTGTGTATAGCCAAGAGCTGTTGTTGCTTGAATAAGGGGTTGGGCTAAGCCCAGTTCTTTAAAACTAATAGTCATAGTTACGCACATCCCTAAGGGGATGTCCTTTCTGTGGTTGGTCAATTAAGGCATCGACCAACAGACAAACAAAAAGGCATGCAGTTCTCTTTAACGGAACTCTGGCTGGGGACGATGTTTCATACTACAAAGAGAATTATGCCATACTTTTAATAATTTTGCTGCACCGCATAAACTCTCGTCAGGGAACTGAGGGGTTGTTTTGCTAAGATTTAGCCCAATTTCACGAAAAGCATGGAGAGCACATGAGCTTAAACAATGTAAAACCAGGTTCTAAAATCCCTGATCAATTCAATGTCATCATTGAAATACCGATGAATTCTGATCCAGTGAAGTATGAGGTGGATAAGGAGTCTGGCGCTGTATTTGTAGACCGTTTTATGGGTACAGCTATGCATTACCCATGCAATTATGGCTATATTCCACAAACATTGTCTGATGATGGCGATCCTGCTGACGTATTGGTTTTAACGCCATTCCCAATTCCACCTGGTGTTGTGATTACTTGTCGCGCTTTAGGTGTTTTGCATATGGATGACGAGTCAGGCGGTGATGCCAAGTTATTGGCGGTTCCAACAGAAAAGATTTTGCCAATGTACGCCAATATCCAGAAAATGGAAGATTTGAACCCATTGGTTACCCAGCAAATTCAGCATTTCTTTGAGCATTACAAAGATCTTGAAAAAGGTAAGTGGGTCAAAGTAAAGGGATGGGAAGGCATTGATGCAGCTAAGAAAGAAATCTTAGATAGCGTTGATCGTTACAACAAGACGAAGTAATTGTTCGGAGTCTACTGACTCTAAGCGGAGGCAATGGGATAATAAGTCCATGCCTCCGTTTTTTATTGCACTTTCTCAATCGAATCCAGTCCTTGGCGATCTTCCAGGGAATCTGGCACTTATTTTAAAAGATGCCAAGCGCGCCCATGACGAGGGGGCTAAGCTCTTGTTAACCCCGGAGTTGTCTATCACCGGTTATCCGCCTGAAGATTTACTCTTGCGAGATGCCTTTATCCAAGCAGTCGAAGCCCACGTAGTTTCTTTAGCTAAACAGTTAAGGGCTTATCCAGATTTACGCGTGGTGGTGGGGTACCCTAGTAGAACGCATGATGGTTTGCAAAATGTCGCGAGTGTGTTGTATCAAGGTGAAATTCTTGTTACTTATGCCAAGCAAAAATTACCAAACCATGAAGTATTTGATGAGGTTCGTTATTTCACGCCAGGTAATCAGGCTTGTGTATTTGATCTTGAGGGCACCAAAATTGGTTTGATTATTTGTGAAGATGCATGGCATAGCGCGCCTGCTGCTCAGGCTAAACATGCTGGCGCTGAGCTTTTAGTTATCCCAAATGCTTCTCCTTACCATCTTGAGAAGCAAAACTTAAGAACCGATATTCTTAAGTCTAGAGTTTTAGAGACAGGTTTGCCATTGGTCTATCTCAATGCCGTTGGTGGTCAGGATGAGTTAGTGTTTGATGGGGCATCTTTTGTGCTAAATCAATCTGCCGAATTAGTCATGGCCTTACCCCAATTCGAAGAAGCCTTTAAATTGGTTAAATTTGTTGATGGTGACTTCGAGTTTGGCCAGGTTGTGGCCCAGCAATCTATTGAGGCACAGGTTTACAGGGCTTTAGTATTGGGTGTTAAAGATTACATCGTTAAAAATGGTTTCCCAGGTGCCATTATTGGGTTATCGGGTGGGGTTGATTCCGCTTTAGTTTTGGCCATTGCTGTGGATGCTTTGGGTGCTGACAAGGTGAGGGCCGTGATGATGCCTTCTCGCTATACGGCTGACATTTCTTGGATTGATGCCAAAGAAATGGCAGATACCTTGTCGGTTCAATATGATGAAATTGCTATTGCACCTATGTTTGAAGCTTTTGAGCATTCTTTGGCCAATGAGTTTAAAAATTTACCAATTGATGCCACTGAAGAAAATATTCAGGCGCGCATCAGGGGTACGTTATTAATGGCGATGTCGAATAAAAGTGGTCGCATCGTTTTAACAACCGGCAATAAGAGTGAGATGGCCGTTGGGTATTGCACCTTGTATGGAGATATGGCGGGTGGTTTTGCGGTGATTAAGGATATTGCAAAAACTTTGGTGTACCGGTTGTGCGCTTATAGGAATCATTTGTCCCCTGTTATTCCTGAGAGGATTCTAACGAGGGCGCCATCCGCGGAATTAAGGCCTGATCAAAAAGACCAAGACAGTTTGCCAGCATATGACATCTTGGATGCTATTTTGGTTAAGTATATGGAGCAAGACCAATCTATTGAGTCTATTGTTGCTGAAGGCTATCAGGCTGAAGATGTGGAGAAGGTGACTCGCTTAATTAAGATTAACGAATACAAGAGACGTCAGTCGCCGATTGGCGTCAGAATCACACAGCGAGCATTCGGTCGAGATTGGCGTTACCCCATTACGAATAAATTTAGAGCTTGAGTATGGCGCTAATAAATTTAGGTATCATGAAGTTATTAGGAGATGGATATGAAACAAATTACTGCAATTATTAAACCTTTTAAGCTTGATGAAGTGCGTGAAGGTTTGGCTGAGTTGGGTGTGACGGGTCTGACTGTGACTGAGGTAAAAGGCTTTGGCCGCCAAAAAGGTCATACTGAGCTATATCGTGGCGCTGAATATGTGGTTGATTTTTTACCTAAGATCAAGGTTGAGGTTGTGGTTGCTGATGATCGTGTTGAGGCTGTGATTGACTCAATTGTGAAAGCTGCTCATACCGGTAAGATTGGTGATGGTAAGATTTTTGTAACACCTATTGAGCAGGTTATTAGAATTAGAACTGGTGAGACCAACGAGTCAGCTATCTAATTAATCTAAAAGAAGCTTTAGGCTAAAGCCAATAAAAAGCAAGCCTATAGAAGCGGTGGCCCAAGCAGCTAAACGATGTCGTTGATTAAATGTTTGGGCTAATCTTGAACCCATCAAGATGAGTAAACTCAAGTAACCCAGGCTGAGTATTTGTAGTGTGATGCCTAGAACCAAAAATGACTGCCATGGCTTGTCATGGTGGGTATCTAAAAACTGGGTAAAAAACGAAACAAAGAAAACAATCCCTTTGGGATTGGTGAGAGACAGCATCATGGCTGCTTTTGTTGGATGCAAGCCAATTAGTTTAATGGTCGCTGAGCTGGAGGTTTGCAAAGTGTCACGCATTTGCCAGCGCTTTAACCCGAGTAATATTAATTTAAATCCCAGGTAGCTGAGGTAAATAGCCCCGGCAACCTTGATCAGGATATATATCGTGGGGGCATTGATCATCAGGGAAGCAGCGCCTAGCGCGGCCAATAACATGAGCAAAGTATCCCCGGTCATGATGCCTATGCCGCCCAATACGCCGGTCTTCCAGCCCTTTTGGGCTGCCATGGTTAATACATAAAGAGAATTAGGACCGGGCAGCAGAATAATAAAAGTGGCACCTATCAGATAGGTGCCAAAATTAACAACCCCCATGCTTTCAAAGCTCGGAAAGAACATGAGGTTATGCGACTTGCTAGGTTATGACAGTGTTTCTAAGTAGCGTTGCGCATCTAAGGCGGCCATGCAACCTGTGCCAGCGCTGGTGATGGCTTGTCGGTAGATATGGTCTTGCACGTCGCCAGCTGCAAATACACCTGGAATATTCGTCGCAGTTGCATTGCCTGTTAATCCAGTTTTTGTTTTGAGATAGCCGTTTTCCATATCTAATTGACCGACAAAAAGATCAGTATTCGGTTTGTGGCCGATGGCGACAAAAACACCTTTGAGTGCGATGTCTTTCTTATTGCCTGAGCCGTCTGCAAGGCGGACGCCTGTCACACCCGTGTTGTCACCTAAGACCTCATCCAATTGGCTATTCCACTCGATGGCGACTTTACCTTCGGCAACTTTAGCCATGAGGCGGTCAATCAAAATCGGTTCAGCGCGGAACTTGTCTCTGCGGTGGATGACCGTTACTTTATTGGCGATGCCCGCAAGATAGAGAGCCTCTTCCACGGCTGTATTTCCACCACCAATCACGCAAACATCTTGATTGCGGTAGAAGAAGCCATCGCAGGTTGCACAGGCTGATACACCTTTACCCATGAAAGCTTCTTCACTTGGCATGCCCAGGTATTGAGCTGAGGCGCCAGTAGCAATAATGAGTGAGTCACAGGTATAAGTGCCTGCATCACCTACTAGACGAATAGGTTTTTCAGTCAGAGCTGCTGTATGGATATGGTCAAAGAGGATTTCCGTCTTAAAACGTTCAGCATGCTCAAGAAAACGCTGCATTAATTCAGGGCCTTGGACGCCATGGGGGTCAGCGGGCCAGTTTTCCACCTCAGTGGTGGTCATTAATTGACCCCCTTGGGCGATTCCTGTGATGAGAACAGGGTCCAGATTGGCTCGCGCTGCGTAAACCGCTGCTGTGTAGCCAGCAGGGCCGGATCCTAGGATGAGTACTTTTGCGTGTTTGGTATTTTTTGTCGTCATTGTGTAATTATAGGAGCTTCAAAGTTTCTTGTTGATTACAATCTAGATAACATGGTCAGAATAGCCTCTTCCTCAAATCCGCCCTCCCCAGGAGATCCGTCAAATCAACGCATGGCCAAGCTTATGCGTGAGGTGAGGTGGATTGCCTTTATGGCCCTAACGGCAGCATTGTTTTTGGTTCTGGTTAGTTACAGCAAGGGGGACCCAGCTTGGTCACATGCCAATCAGGTTGCAGCAGTTTCGAATATTGGTGGCCGATTTGGCGCTTGGATAGCAGATTTACTGTTCTATATTTTTGGCGCATCCGCTTATTGGTGGGTAGTGCTGTTATTAAGACGGGTGGTTCGAGGTTGGCAAGAGTTAACCGCAGCCAAATTGCCAGGACATGAGTTGGAGCCAGAACCATTTTTACCTAGATTATTAGGTTTTGGGTTAACGATGTTTTCTTCAATGGCTTTAGAGTCTATTCGCATGCATAGCATGACCATGGATTTGCCAAGGCCTCCAGGTGGCGTATTGGGAGAGTTATTGGGTGACCCATTGCAGATGGCCATTGGTTTTACCGGCGCAACTTTATTATTGTTGGTAACTTTATCGATAGGCGCGTCTCTATTTTTACGTTTTTCTTGGTTGAGTTTGGCAGAACAAGTAGGGCGTACTTTGGAGCTTACTTATAAGCGCATTCGTGAGCGTAGGGAGTCCGAGGAGGATCGCCGTATTGGTGAGCAAGCCGCTGAAGAGAGAGAAGAGGTCGTTGAGGAAGAGCGTGTCAAGATTGAAGATGCGCCACCAGTACCTATTTATCGAGCACCTTTAACGGTTGTAAAGAGTGAGCGGGTTGAGCGCGAGAAGCAGCAACCTTTATTTGCGGAAATCACAGACTCTGAATTGCCACCGCTATCTCTTTTGGACCCAGTCCCGCCCTTAAAAGAGACAATTTCAGCAGATACCTTGGAATTTACTTCGCGTTTGATTGAGCGGAAGTTAAAAGAATTCAATATTGAGGTCAAGGTTATTTCTGCGCACCCAGGTCCAGTCATTACGCGTTATGAGATTGAGCCATCCGTAGGGGTGAAGGGTAGCCAGATTGTGAATCTGCAGAAAGACTTGTCACGTGCTTTAGGTGTACTGAGTGTGCGTGTGGTTGAAACCATTCCTGGTAAAACATGCATGGGATTGGAGTTGCCTAATCCTAATCGTCAAGCGGTACACCTAACGGAGATCTTGAGTTCCCGTGTGTATAACGATAGTTCCTCTTTGTTAACTTTATCTTTAGGTAAAGATATTGCAGGTGCCCCCGTTGTAGCAGACTTAGCCAAAATGCCGCATTGTTTGGTCGCAGGTACGACTGGTTCAGGTAAGTCTGTTGGTATTAACTCCATGATTTTATCTTTGCTCTATAAGGCAAAGGCTGATGAAGTGCGTCTCATCATGGTGGATCCTAAGATGTTGGAGATGTCTGTTTATGAAGGTATTCCACATTTATTGTGTCCTGTTGTAACGGATATGAAGCAAGCCTATAACGCATTGAATTGGGCGGTTATAGAAATGGACCGTCGTTATAAATTAATGAGCAAATTTGGTGTGCGTAATTTGGCAGGCTTTAATAAAAAAATTACGGATGCTGAAGAAAAAGGTGAACATTTATATAACCCATTTAGTTTGACGCCAGATGATCCAGAGCCTTTGCATAAAGCGCCAGTCATTGTGGTTGTGATTGATGAGTTGGCTGATTTGATGATGGTGGTTGGCAAGAAGATTGAAGAACTGATTGCTCGTATTGCGCAGAAAGCTCGTGCGGCAGGTATTCATCTAGTTTTAGCAACACAAAGACCTAGTGTGGATGTCATTACCGGTTTGATTAAAGCTAACGTGCCTACACGAATTTCTTTCCAAGTTAGTAGCCGCATTGATAGCCGCACAATTCTTGATCAGCAAGGGGCTGAAAGTTTGTTGGGAATGGGTGATATGTTGTACATGGCGCCCGGTACTGGCTTACCTAATCGGGTTCATGGCGCATTCGTAACAGATGATGAAGTTCACCGCGTTGTTACATGGTTAAAGGAGCGTCATGGCGAACCTCAATATGTTGAGTCGATTCTAGATCCTCAAACAGATGTTGATGGCGGTGGAGCAGAAACTAGTGCTAGTGGCGAAGCAGACCCTTTGTATGATCAAGCTGTCGCAATTATTTTGGAAAATAAACGAGCTTCTATTTCTCTGGTGCAACGTCATTTGCGGATTGGATATAACCGTGCGGCGCGCTTGTTAGAAGATATGGAAAAAGCTGGCTTGGTCTCTAAAATGGGTAATAACGGTAACCGTGAAATTTTGGTGCGTAGTGCAGGCGATAACTAAGCATATATTGGCAGTGTGTTTTTTGTTGCCCTCTTTGGCCAATGCTAACGAGGGATTAACCCAGTTTAGAAATTTCTTAATTCAGGTACAAAATGCTGAAGGTGATTTTATTCAGCAACAAATACGACCTGCTCGGACGGGTGAAGATAAACCTAAAGTATTAAGAAAAAGCCAAGGTCATTTCATTTTTCAGCGGCCTGGCAAATTTGTGTGGGAAACAGTTAAGCCTTTTGAGCAAAAAGTTATTGCAGATGGCCAGCGTTTGTTGTTGTGGGATAAAGATCTTAATCAATTAACAATCCGACCGGTTGGTCAAAGTCTCAAGTCCACGCCTGCTGCCATTCTTTTTGGAGGCAATGCTTTAGAAGAGTATTTTGATTTACTGCCAGGTGAAGAAAAGGGCGGTATCTTCTGGCTAACCTTAAAGCCCAAAAATCAGCAGCCTGGGACTGACGTTCCTTATTCAAGTGTGGGTGTGGGTATGGCGAATGGTGTTCCGGCTGGATTGGAGTTGCATGATAATTTTGGAAATGTGATTTTAATTACATTGAGTAAAATTAAAACAAATGCATCTTTAGATGGTGGTGTATTTAAGTTCAAGCCGCCTGTTGGTGCCGATGTGTTAAACATGCCATAACTGTATTCAAACCATTCAGTTATAGAAGTGTTAAGTTGTTAAATAATTATTGAGAAAAGTATGATAGATATCCAACTATTACGAAAAGATTTAGATGTCGTGGCGAACCGTTTGGCAGCCCGTAAATTTGTGTTGGATAAACAGACATTTTCTTCGCTTGAGTCTGAGCGCAAGCAAGTTCAAAGTCGCACAGAAGAGTTGCAGGCGAAAAGGAATCAATTGGCGAAAGCCGTCGGCATGAAAAAGGGCAAAGGAGAGGATGCTTCTTCTGAAATCGCTGAATCAACGATGGTTAATACTGAACTACAAAATTTGACTGAACGTTTAAATGTGTTGCAGATCCAGTTAAGCGATTTTTTAATGCAAATTCCTAATGTGCCACATGAAAGTGTGCCTGACGGAAAAGATGAAACAGATAATCAGGAGGTATTGCGTTGGGGTCAGATTCCTCAATTCGATCATCCTGTAAAGGATCACGTTGATTTGGCTGCAGCGTTTGGCTTAGATTTTGATGCGGCAGTGAAAATCACTGGATCAAGGTTTGCTGTGATGCATGGTCAAATGGCGCGTTTGCATCGAGCATTGGCTCAATTTATGCTGAATGCGCACGTAGAGGCAGGATACTGCGAGGTTAATGTACCTTTAATTGTTAACGCAGACTCTATGCGAGGCACTGGGCAATTGCCTAAGTTTGAGGCTGACTTATTTAAGGTGCCCCGCAAAGTGGGTGGCGATGATCAAGATGAGCATCATGAGGCTACTTATGAAAACTTTTATCTAATTCCTACAGCTGAGGTACCTGTTACTAATTTAATGCGTGACACAATTACCTCCGCGGAACAATTGCCTAAGAAATTTGTGGCACATACACCATGTTTTAGGTCTGAAGCGGGTAGTTATGGTCGGGATACGCGCGGTATGATTCGTCAGCATCAGTTTGAAAAAGTTGAATTGGTTCAAATTACAAAGCCCGAAGATTCTGCGCAAGCCCTAGAGTCTTTGACACTTCAGGCTGAAAGTATTTTGCAGCAGTTGCATTTGCCTTACCGAAAAGTTTTATTGTGTACTGGTGATATGGGTTTTGGCAGTTCTAAAACATATGACTTAGAAGTTTGGTTGCCAGCACAAAATACCTATCGTGAAATTAGCTCTTGCTCGAACATGGGGGATTTTCAAGCTCGACGTATGCAAGCGCGTTTCAAGGATGGGCAAGGTAAGCCTGAGTTGGTACATACCTTAAATGGATCTGGTTTGGCAGTCGGCAGAACTTTGGTTGCTGTTTTAGAAAATTATCAGCAAGCTGATGGCTCTATCAAAATCCCGCAAGCTTTGCAAGCTTTTATGGGTGGTATTGAGGTAATGAAGGCTTAATTTATAAGGCTTTCGCGGGTAAATGCTTGTCTTCGCGATGTGGGGCATAGGTAAAACCCTAAAATACCTTATTAATACTGGCTCACAGAAGAATAAATGTGTTTTAATAGCGTCAATACAACAGTAATTAATTTTTATGAATAAAAATTAATACGGTTTGTATATAACCCAGTTCTAATGTTGAAAGGTAAACAATGAATAAAGCTGAATTAGTAGAAAAAATTGCAAAAGATGCTGACATTTCTAAAGCATCTGCTGAAAGAGTTTTGAATACATCAATCGAGACAATCATCAAAGCAGTTACAAAAGGTGACAAAGTTCAATTGATCGGTTTCGGTACATTTGGTTCAGGTAAGCGCGCTGCTCGTGTTGGCCGTAACCCAAAAACTGGCGAAGCTATCAAAATTGCTGCTGCTAAAACTGTTAAGTTCACAGCTGGTAAAGCATTTAAAGACGCTGTTAACAAGCGCAAGTAATTTCTCCTTTGTGAGATAAAAAAGGCTGCTTCGGCAGCCTTTTTTTACGTCATTTTTTATTGAAATATCTTAATGTGGAAAATTGACTAAACTAGGATCGTCAGATCAAAAGAAAGACCCTATGAGTCAAGTTAACACCAAATTACCAGCCGTCTTTTTGGGGCATGGGACCCCAATTTATGCCATTCAGCCTTGCCACTACACTGATGCTTGGGTGAGTTTGGGGGAGGCTTTGCCAAGACCTAAGGCGATTTTGATGATTTCTGCGCATTGGTTGACGCGGCAAACTTGGGTGACGGCGATGGAACATCCTCAGACGATTCACGATTTTGGTGGATTTTCAGAGGAGTTGTTCGCGCAGCAGTACCCCGCACCTGGTAGCCCTGAATTAGCACAGATGGTTCAAGCCTTGATGGCTCCTACCCCTGTGGTTTTGGAAGAGCATGAGTGGGGTTTTGATCATGGGACGTGGGCAACGTTGAAATATTTATATCCCAAAGCGGATATCCCAGTGGTTCAGTTAAGTTTAGATGCAACCTTAACTGGTGAGCAGCACTATGAATTGGCAAAAAAGCTTCGCCCTTTACGTGAGCAAGGTATTTTGATTGTGGCTAGTGGGAATGTCGTTCATAACTTAATGCGACTGAATCGTTCTGATAAAAAAGGAGAAGATTGGGCGCACCGTTTTAACGATTATTTCAAAAAACATCTATTAGAGAATCGTCATGGGCCTTTGATTGAGCCATTAACGATGGGGGTAGAGGCCAAGTTGTCAATTCCAACCCCAGAACATTACTGGCCCGCTTTATATATCCTGGCTCAGCAAGAGCTTGGTGAAGAGGTCACGATTATCAGTGACGGTATTGATACGGGGTCGGTGAGTATGTTGTCTTTTACGGTTGGGTAAGGTGGAGGGCGTTAGGCAAATCGTTCTTCGAGGCTGCTTAAACCAATTTCCGCCAATATCTTAGATTTCCTTTCCTGGGCTTTATGTCCAGGGAGATTTTTTTGCGTGGCAATAATTAACTCATTTTTCATGGAGTGTTCCCAGCCCACGAGTTCGGTTACCGTGACGCTATAGCCATGAGCTTCAAGCTGTAAACAGCGCAACACATTCGTGATATGGCTGCCAAACTCTCTGGTATGGAGGGGGTGTCGCCAGATTTCAGTTAATTCATTTTTTAAAGTGCTCTGTTTACTTTGTCTCAGTGCTGATGCCACTTCAGCTTGACAGCACGGCACTAAAACAATGTGTTGTGCTTTTTTATGTAGGGCAAATTTAATGGCGTCATCAGTGGCTGTATTGCAGGCGTGTAATGCTGTGACAACATCTACCTCATCGGGTAGCAAAGAAGATGATAGAGATTCTTCTACCGAGAGGTGCAAGAATTCCATGGTGTCAAAATTTAAACGCTGGGCTAAGGCTTTTGATTTCTCGACTAATTCTTGGCGAACTTCAATACCGATAATTTTGCTAGGCTCTGTTTGTAATTTGCAAAATAAGTCGTTCAAAATAAAGCCAAGATAAGACTTACCTGCGCCATGATCGACTAAGGTCAGTGAATGTTTTCTAGCTAGTACTTCTTTGAGCAGAGGTTCAATAAATTGGACGAGGTGATAGACCTGCTTTAATTTGCGGCGTGTATCTTGATTTAATTTGCCGTCTCTAGTCAGAATATGGAGTTCTTTTAGGAGTTCAATCGATTGAGTTGGCCTGATTTCATGCTTTTGTATATCAGGTTTTACTTTCGGATCATTTTTTTGGGTACTTTTATTCGTCATATTTATTTTGTGACCCTTGAGGGGTTTATTGCTTAAATTGTGCTGATTGGTGCTGTCTAAACTAAACTATAGGGCTATTTGATTGAAAAGCCTATGAATTACAGTAATGATATCGTCCGCGAGGTCGCCAGACGTAGAACTTTCGGCATTATTTCTCACCCGGATGCCGGTAAAACAACCTTAACAGAGAAGCTGTTAATGTTTTCTGGGGCTATTCAATTGGCAGGAACTGTTAAAGCTCGTAAAAGTGGCAGGCATGCCACTTCTGACTGGATGGAGATTGAAAAGCAGCGTGGTATTTCTGTGGCCAGCTCCGTCATGCAGTTCGAGTATCGGGATCACGTCGTTAACTTGCTTGATACCCCAGGGCACCAAGATTTTTCTGAAGACACATACCGTGTGTTAACAGCTGTTGACTCCGCATTGATGGTAATTGATGCCGCAAAAGGTGTTGAAGAGCAAACCATTAAGCTGCTCAATGTTTGTCGTATGCGTAACACACCCATTATTACGTTTGTTAATAAGATGGACCGTGAGACACGCGATCCAATGGAGTTATTAGACGAATTAGAGTCTGTCTTGAAGATTGAATGTGCGCCAGTTACTTGGCCCATTGGTATGGGTAAGAGTTTCCGTGGTGTTTATCATTTAATCAACGATGAAATTCTTTTGTTTGCTGCTGGTAATGACCGCGCTGATCAAGAGTTTGAACTGGTTAAGGGGATTGATAACCCTAAACTACATGAGATGTTCCCCGATGAAATGACGCAATTAAAGATGGAAGTTGAACTAGTGCGTGGCGCTTCTCATCCATTTGCGTTGGATCGCTTTTTGGCGGGTTTGCAAACGCCCGTATTTTTTGGGTCAGCGATTAATAACTTTGGCGTCCGTGAAATTTTGAATGCTTTATTGGATTGGGCGCCTGCTCCTAGAGAGCGTGATGCAACAGTAAGATCCGTCGATCCACGAGAAGAGAAGTTTTCCGGCTTTGTGTTTAAGATTCAGGCCAACATGGATCCAGCTCATCGAGATCGCATTGCGTTTTTGCGAGTATGTTCTGGTCAGTTCACGCGCGGCATGAAAATTAATCATTTACGCATTAATCGTGAGGTCAAAGTATCTAATGTGGTCACTTTTATGGCCTCAAGCCGTGAGCAGGTAGAGGAAGCTTACGCTGGGGATATTATTGGCCTACCTAACCATGGCAATATGCAGATTGGGGATAGTTTTTCAGAGGGTGAGACGTTGCAATTTACCGGTATTCCTTACTTTGCCCCAGATTTTTTTAGGGTAGCTCGCATTCGTAATCCCATGAAAATTAAGCAGCTTCAAAAAGGCTTGCAACAGTTGGGTGAAGAGGGCGCGGTGCAAGTATTTAAACCAGTTAATAGCAGTGATTTGATTTTGGGTGCTGTGGGTGCTTTGCAGTTTGAAGTGGTTGCGAGCCGATTAATGAATGAGTATGGTGTTGATGCTGTATTTGAAACGGCTAGTATTAATTGCGCGCGATGGGTGAGCTGTGAAGATAAGAAAATGATGACTGATTTTCAAAACTCATCGGCTGGTCATCAACTAGCTTTGGATGCTGCTGATAATTTGGCGTATTTGGCGAGTTCAGCGGTTAACCTGCGCGTCACACAGGAGCGTTGGCCGCAAATTGTGTTCCATGAAACTAGAGAGCATGCAAGCAAATTGAGTTAATGATAATAAGTGTTCACTGAATAAATTGATGACATCTACAAATAAATCTACCGTAGCAGAGTCTTTACCGGTCATTGTGATTGGTGCGGGTTTGGCTGGTTTAACAGTAGCCCTTGAATTGGCTGAGTCCCGTCAGGTCATCGTGATGGCCAAGCGTGGGTTATCTGAGTCAGCTACTGCTTGGGCCCAAGGCGGTATTGTGGGTGTTTTAGATGAAAAAGACAGTGTTGATGCTCATGTTCAAGATACTTTGGAAGCGGGGGCTGGGTTAGTTGTGGAGTCAACTGCCCGTTATATCGCTGAGCGAAGCGCTGATGCGATAGACTGGTTAATGGAGCAGGGTGTGCCGTTTACAACGGATCCCACAGGACCTAAAGGTTTGCACTTAACAAGAGAAGGTGGTCATAGCCATCGACGTATTGCTCATGCTGCTGATGCAACTGGCAAAGCGATTCATGAGGTCTTATTAGATAAAGCTAAGCAACATCCTAATATTCGTTTGTTAGAGCGTTGGATGGCGCTAGATTTAATCACTAACCGCCATTTAAGCGGCAAGCACTTAGAGAAAAATAATCGTTGTTATGGCGTTTATGCCTTAGATATTGCAAGCGGAAAAATTGAATCTATTCCAGCATCTGCCGTTGTTTTGGCGACAGGTGGTGTGGGTAAGGTTTATCGATATACCAGCAACCCAGAGACTGCGACAGGTGATGGCATTGCGATGGCTTGGCGTGCAGGTTGTCGTGTCGGTAATATGGAATTTGTGCAGTTTCATCCAACTTGTTTGTATCACCCTCAAGACAGGACATTCTTGGTAACTGAGGCGCTAAGGGGTGAGGGGGCGCAACTGAAGCTGCCAGACGGCACGAGATTTATGCCTAATCACGATGAGCGTGCTGAGTTAGCCCCCAGAGATATTGTGGCCAGAGCCATTGATTTTGAGATGAAAAAACATGGCTTGGATTATGTGTTGTTAGATGCAACGCATTTAGGCGAGGCTTTCTTAAAGGAACATTTTCCGACTATTTATGCAAGATGTTTAGCCTTAGGCATTGATATCTCTAAAAAACCAATCCCTGTTGTGCCTGCAGCCCATTACACCTGTGGTGGTGTTGTTACAGATTTAAAAGGTAAAACAGATTTGCCAGGTTTATATGCTGTAGGTGAGGCTACTTATACAGGACTTCATGGCGCTAACCGTCTGGCGAGTAACTCTTTATTAGAGTGTGTTGTGATTGGTAAGGCCGCCGCTGTTGATATTGCCAAGCATCCTTTTAAGCAAATGCCTAATGTTCCTACCTGGGATGAAAGTCGCGTGGAGGATGCTGATGAAATTGTGGTGATTTCTCATAACTGGGATGAGCTGCGCCTTTTAATGTGGAACTACGTGGGGATTGTTCGCACCAATCGTCGTTTAGAGCGTGCGTTGCACCGAATTGAGCTTTTACGCGATGAGGTGCAGGAATACTATGCAAACTTCAGGGTAACGCGTGATTTGTTGGAGTTGCGTAACTTATTAAGTTGTGCAGAATTGATCGTGCGTTCTGCCTTAATGCGCAAAGAGAGTCGCGGTTTGCATTACAGTCGAGACTACCCGCAGAGTTGGACGGTTTCTTATCCAACCATTCTTACACCACTGAATCGTTATTAATCTTACTTAGTTAAGAGTTTAAGCGCTTAACGATTGAATTCTGAGTGAGAAATCAACGGCAATAACATCTTTTGTTAATTTGCCAATAGAGATTCTGTCAACACCCGTTTCTGCAATACTTCTGAGTTGTTCTAAGCTGACGCCACCAGAAGCCTCTAATAGTGCAGTGCCTTGGGTGATGGCTACGGCTTCACGCATTTGATCGGTGGTGAAGTTATCGATGAGGATATTTTTAGCGCCTGCCTGAAGTGCTTCTTGTAGTTCGTTTAAATCTTCAACTTCAATCTGAATATCAACCCCTGAATTGAGTTTGAATGCTGCTTGCAGTGCTGCTTGAATGCCGCCGGCTGCGGCAATGTGATTTTCCTTAATGAGGATGCCGTCCCAAAGTGCTAAACGTTGGTTTTGACCGCCGCCAACAAGCACCGCATATTTTTGGGCGCGACGCAGTCCTGGAATAGTTTTTCTGGTGTCTAGTACTGCGCAGCCCTTGGGATTAGGGCTGGCGCCTTCGATCGCTTGGACATGGTTGCGGGTAATAGTTGCAGTCCAAGAAAGTGTTTGTAGAAAATTGAGCGCGGGTCGTTCGGCACTTAATAAGGCTCTTGGTTTGGCTTTTATGATGCAGACGGTTGAGTTCTCAGCCATTGATGCACCTTCTTCATATTGCCAGTTGATGATGGCGCTAGAGTCTAGGGCATGAAGGCAGGCATCAAACCAATCGCGCCCACATAAAACCGCCGTTTGTCTGACAATGAGCTTGGCCTCTACAGGGACTGCATCAGGCACTAGTAGAGCTGTCCAATCGCCTGTGCCGATATCTTCTAATAGAGCATCTCTAACATTGCGTTCACGAGCTTGCTCGAGTGATTCGTTGTAATTAAACATAGATTTTTGTATTAAGCGCTACCAATATTTTTAACAAATCCGTGTTGCGCTTTGGCTAATAATTCCGGATGTTCAGTTGTGAAATTAAGCATACGGTCGATGCAGACTTTAGCTTGTTTTCCTAATGTGGGTTCAATGTTGATTTCACCAGTTTGGTGTGTGAGGCAGTTTAATATCCCAGCAAGACCATTCATGGCCATCCATGGGCAGTGAGCACAACTTTTGCAGGTGGCGCTATTGCCAGCTGTTGGCGCTTCAATTAATGTTTTGCCTGGTGCCAATTGGCGCATTCTGTGAAGAATGCCCTTATCTGTAGCCACGATATATTCTTTGGCATGACCTTCTACAACCGCTTTGATCATGGCCGAGGTTGAACCAACTACATCAGCAAGTTCAACTACGTTGGCAGGTGATTCAGGATGTACTAAAACGAGCGCCGATGGATGTTTTTCTTTGAGTTGCGCTAATTCAATACCCTTGAATTCATCATGAACAATGCAATGACCTTCCCACAGCAACATATCAGCACCGGTCTGATCTTGAATATATCGACCAAGATGGCGGTCAGGTGCCCATAATATTTTCTTACCTTGCTCTTTTAAGTGATGAACGATGGCTAGTGCGCAGGAGCTGGTAACCATCCAATCCGCACGCGCTTTAACAGCTGCACTTGTATTTGCATAAACCACGACTTCTCGATCAGGGTGAGCATCGCAGAACTTTCCAAAGTCTTCTGCCGGGCAGCCCAAATCCAATGAACAGGTGGCGTCTAAATCCGGCATGAGAACTGTTTTTTCTGGACTAAGTATTTTGGCGCTTTCTCCCATGAATTTCACACCAGCCACAATTAGTTTTTGGGCGGGGTGATTTTTGCCAAATCTGGCCATTTCAAGAGAGTCTGCAACAAGCCCGCCGGTTTCCCAGGCAAGGTCTTGAATATCGCTATCCACATAGTAGTGTGCGACTAAAACAGCATTTTGAGCTTTTAGGCTAGCCTTAATGGCTTGAATTGTTTCAGTTTTTTCAGATGCACTTAATGGGGAGGGTACTTTTGCCCAGGCGCTTGCTGTACAAGTTATGCCTTCTGCATCCTGTAGAGGGTAATCAAATAATTCTTGGTTCATCCATGAATATTAAGGCAATTTCTAAAATTAGCCATCTAATTAAAGATCAGACATTTTGCATGGTCTGGGGCAGGGCTTTATCAGTAAGAGAGCTTAGGTTAAGTGTAAAAATGCCAGATTGAGGTTTTAATCAATAAATCTTCTCAAAATTTAACCGAGTAAGCGTCTGTCAGGGTAGAATCCGCACCCGGAGGAAAGATTATGCAAAGAATCATGTTGCGCGCTAAATTGCACCGTGTCACGGTGACTGAGGCTGATTTAGAGTACGAAGGATCATGTGGTATCGATGAGGATTTGCTCGATGCCGCTGATATGCGTGAGTACGAAAAAATTGAGCTTTACAACATCAATAATGGCGAGCGTTTTTCAACTTATATTATTAAAGCTGCGCGTGGTTCAGGTGCTATTTCTTTGAATGGTGCTGCAGCGCGTAAGGCACATGTTGGTGATTTGTTAATCATTTGTACTTATGGCTCTATGAGCGAGGCAGATGCTAAAACATTTATTCCGAAAGTAGTTTTAGTTAATGATAAAAACGGCATTAAAGAAATCAAAAAAATTACGGTTTAAATAATTTCTTTAATAAAAAAGGCAGCTCTGTTCGGGCTGCCTTTTCTTTTTGGCGTTTAGTTGAAGCGGGTCATCCGCGCATGAGTACCTATCTCAAAATGGTAGTTTTGCATCAGGCTTAGCCGCTAAAAATACCTCTTTAAATTCCGCCTGAATACGTTCGATAGCGGCTTGAGTATCAGCTTCAAAGCGCATCACTACAATGGGTGTTGTGTTTGATGGTCGCGCTAAGCCAAATCCGTCTGCATACTCAACGCGAACGCCGTCAATGGTATTGATGGATACTGCTGTTTTGAATGTGGCTTCCGCTTTCACTTTATCTAATAACGTAAATGCTTCTCCTTCAGCGCAAGGCATTTGCAATTCTGGCGTGCAAATAGCATTAGGCAGATTATTTAAGCTTGCATTAGGGTCTGTCTCAGCGCTCAAGATTTCCAATAGGCGTGCGCCGGTATATAGACCATCATCAAACCCATACCAACGATCTTTAAAGAAGATGTGCCCACTCATTTCGCCTGCTAGCGGGGCACCAGTTTCTTTTAGTTTTGCTTTTACCAAGGAGTGACCGGTTTTCCACATCAATGGTTGACCGCCTTGTTCTTTGACGAAGGTGGCTAAATTACGTGTGCACTTAACGTCATAAATGATTTGGGCGCCAGGATTACGAGATAGAACATCTTTTGCAAATAGCATCATTTGACGGTCTGGGAAGATAACTTGGCCATCTTTAGTCACTACACCTAAGCGATCAGCATCTCCATCGAATGCAAGACCCAATTCATTGTCTGAGGTTGCGAGGTTCTTGATTAAGTCTTGGAGATTTTCTAAGTGGGCTGGATCTGGATGGTGATTAGGGAAGTTTCCATCTACTTCACAGAATAATTCTTCTACCTCGCAGCCTAATTCTCTAAATAAGCGACCGGCAAATGCACCGCCTACACCATTGCCACAATCAACAGCGATTTTCATGGGGCGTTTGAGTTTGATGTCGCCGACAATGCGTTGTAAATATTCAGGGAATATATTGTGCTCGCTACGAACGCCTGTTCCTTCGGAGAATTTCTTGTCTAAGATTCTATGGCGAAGACCTTGAATCTCTTCACCATAGATAGCAGCCCCACCTAAAACCATTTTGAAACCGTTATAGTCAGGCGGATTATGACTTCCTGTAATCATGATGCCTGATTTGGCTTGTTGGCCATTGAGTGGAATGTTGGTGCCAAAATACACCATAGGTGTTGCAACAACACCTAAATCAATCACATCGATACCTGTAGATAGCAAACCTTCTGTGAGACCTTGCATTAAGGATGGTCCAGATAAGCGACCATCTCTACCGACCACACACGTGGTTTCGCCTAAGTCGCGCATGGCGCTGCCAAATGATTGGCCAATGAGTTTAGCAATGGATGGGTCTAGGGTTTTATCGATCACGCCACGAATATCGTAGGCTTTAAAAATTGATGCTGAAAGTTCCATAAATAATAGTCTTGTGTATTGGGTGATAGGGGTTGGTTAGGCGTTCAACCACTTGATGCGTGCCGCAGTGATGGCATCAATGCCATTTAGCTCGTCATTTTCTCCGCGTAGCGCTTGTTGTATTGGCTTGGCTAGTTTTTTCCCTAGCTCCACGCCAGGTTGGTCAAAGCTATTGAGGTTCCAAATAGCACCTAGACAAAGGGCACGATGCTCATACAGTGCTAATAGGGCGCCTAGGTGATAGGCGTCTAATTGTTTGATCCATAGTAGGTTGCTCGGACGTTTGCCTGGACAAGAGTTGTAGGCATTTTCTTCTTGTGAACCATTAGCTAGTGCTTGAGCTTGAGCTAAGCAGTTGGCAATTAATGCTTCGTGATGTTCTTTAGCTTCTGGTAGTTGACTCATTGGTTTTTGAATGGCAATGAAGTCGACAGGAATAATTTGTGATCCCTGGTGGAGCATTTGGAAGTAGCTATGTTGAGAGTTGCTGCCAGCGCTACCGAATACAACTGGAGAGGTGGGGTCGCATAGGTTGCCGCTAAGCGTCACACTTTTACCGTGACTTTCCATTTCCAACTGTTGAAGCCATTCAGGCAATAGGCGAAGTGCGTGAGCATAGGGAATCAAAGCTTTTGCTGTGATGCCATGTTTTTGCTGATTATGAATTAAGGTGAGGGCCAGCGTGAGGGGCATGTTCTCGGTTGCAGGAGCTTCTATGAAGTGCTCATCCATGGCATGTGCACCAGCCAAGAACTCCATGTATGTGTTGAAGCCAAATTTAATGGCAATCGGAAAACCTACTGCAGACCAAACAGAGAAGCGACCGCCCACCCAATCCCAAAAAGGATAAATATTCTCAGGAGTGATGCCAAATGCCTCTGCAGCCTCTGTGTTGGCAGTAATGCCAATCAGCGACTTTTTAATTTGAGAGGGGGTAGCATTGTGTTGCTTTAACCAATTAATGACTGTTTGAGCATTTCGGAGCGTCTCTAAAGTTGTAAATGTTTTAGAGGTGATCAGTACGCGGGTGCTATGTGGTTGTGCTTTCGATAAAGCAGCCGCCAATTCGGCACTATCGATATTGGCTACAAAATGTAGGCGAATCGCATGGTGCTCTTTGGGGTTGAGGTGGTAAAGGGCATCGCATACAAGGCGAGGACCCCAATCAGAACCACCGATGCCTAAACAAATGACATCTGTAATACCCGCTAGTTGATTGCAAAAAGCTTCCATGCGTTGCCAAACATGTTTCACCAGTGGCATCACATCAACTCCATCGATCATCATCGGACGGTTCGACAAATTGCGAAGTGCTGGGTGTAAGGCCGCTCGGTTCTCGGTTTCGTTAATGGCCTTGCCTGCTAGCAGGTCATCACGTTTTTTGAGGGCGCCGCGATCGATGGCCATGTCAACTAATTGACGCCACTCTTGATCGGATATTGCTTGGTAGGCTGTATCAAGGGTCAGGCCTACAGCGCTAATTAATTTTGACATTTATGAATTTTAACAAGGTTTTTGAGCGCTTAAATGAAGGAAAAATGAAAAAAATCGACATAGGTTCCCAGATGACTCTATAATCATCGCTGTTTTGGAAGCTTGGCAGAGCGGTTGAATGCAGCAGTCTTGAAAACTGCCGAGGATGCGAGTCCTCCGTGAGTTCGAATCTCACAGCTTCCGCCACACACCTAAAACCTCCCTGCAGTCATGCTTGGGAGGTTTTTTTATTTTAGGAATAGCATTTGCAAATCGTTCAGATATTGCATGCCTAATGGCGTGGCTTTAAGCGTTCTTGGGTCTGTATCTAAGAGACCTTTTTTGACGGCGGCCTCTAACATGGGGTTGATATGAGCTAGCTGTAGCCCAGTTTTTTCATGGAATGCATGGGTGGGTACGCCATCAATCAGTCTTAGAGCATTGAGCATGTACTCAAAAGGTAAGTCATCTTTATCTAAGATGCGCTCATCTATCAATGCATGACCATCCCTAAATATTTTTTCCATGTAGCTATCAGGGTGACGTTCATTCATTTGCCGGCTGATGCGATTGTGTTCGGAAATTTTGCCGTGGGCACCTGCACCAATACCGATGTAGTCGCCAAATTGCCAATAATTAAGATTGTGTTGGCAAGCATGCCCTTTTTTTGCATAAGCAGATACTTCGTAGCGACCATAGCCATTTTTCTGAAGGGCAGTCATTAAATGGTCAAGCATGTCAAAAGCACTATCGTCATCAGGTAGGGCCGGCGGATATTTGGCAAATAGCGTATTGGGCTCAAGGGTTAAGTGATACAGGGAGATGTGATGAGGGTTAAAAGCAATGGCTTGTTGGATGTCAAGCAGGGCTTCTTCTAGCGATTGCCCTGGCAGGGCATACATGAGATCTAAGTTAACTTGTTCAAATAATTCAAGTGCAGCACGAATGGCGTCTTTTGCTTGCTCACTATTGTGAATCCGGCCTAGTGCCTTCAGTTTGGCGTCGTCAAAACTTTGGATGCCTAAGGATATGCGGTTAACTCCACTCTTGGCAAAACTTTCAAATTTATCTTTTTCAAATGTCCCGGGATTTGCTTCCATGGTGATTTCAGCATCGGCATTAAGTGGTAGTAATGCCCTGATATCCGATAAGAGTTGATCTAGCCCCGCTTGAGATAGCAAGCTTGGTGTGCCGCCACCGATGAATACTGTTTGAACTTTTCTACCCCACACCTTAGGTAGTACGCTTTGCAAATCTAAGCGCAGTGCTTCTAAGTAGCGATTTTCATCAAAGCCTGAAGGCGAGTTATTTTCTTTACCCTCTTTAATTTGGTGTGAGTTGAAGTCGCAATAAGGACATTTCTTGATGCACCAAGGAATGTGGACGTAAAGTGACAAGGGAGGTAAGGATTGCAACATGCTTGATGGGTTTTAATTTTTTAACTGTTGAGACAGTTTTAAGATCAGCTCGCGCATCGCCAAGCCGCGATGACTAACAGCATTTTTTTCTTCAGCACTTAATTCTGCGGCTGATTTATTTAAGTTGGGGATGAAGAAGTGGGGGTCATAACCAAAACCGGCGGAGCCTCTGGGGCTATCGATCACTTCACCGTGCCATTTTCCCGTGGCAATGAGTGGTTCTGGATCAATTTCTGACTGAAGGAATACGAGTGTGCAGGTGAAATGAGCAGACCGGTTACTGATGTTTGCTAATTTTTTAATAAGCAGTTGATTGTTATCTTCATCGCTAGGATCTTTTTTCTGATCGGATAAAGAAAAGCGGGCTGAAAGAACGCCCGGTAGACCGCCTAATGCATCAACGCAGATGCCTGAGTCATCAGCGAGGGCCGGTAAGCCACTGAGTTTGCTGGCATGTCTTGCTTTGGTGATGGCATTTTCCACAAAGCTGGGAAAAGGTTCTTCACAAGATGGGATCCCCAGTAGACCTTGAGGAATAACTTCAAGGCCTAGAGGCGCCAATAGCAAGTTAAATTCTTTAACTTTCCCAGCGTTATTGGAGGCTAGAACAATTTTTTTCAGTGTCATATTTCTTAGTTGGCAAGAGCCTGTTTTTGTAGCTCTATTAACTCTTGAATACCTTTTTCTGCCAAATTGAGAAGGGCGTCTAGTTCAGCTCTTGAAAAAGCGGCGCCTTCAGCAGTGCCCTGTACTTCAATGATGCCGCCTTGGCCTGTCATAACAACGTTCATATCGGTGTCGCAACTTGAGTCTTCTGCATAGTCAAGGTCAAGTACAGGCTGTCCGTTGTATATGCCTACTGAAATTGCTGCCACATGGCTCTTAATGGGATCTTGGTTAATTAATTTTTTTGCTAACAGTTGATTTACGGCATCTCTTGCAGCAACAAAAGCGCCAGTGATGGCTGCTGTTCTTGTTCCGCCATCAGCCTGAAGTACATCGCAATCTAGGTGGATGGTTCGCTCACCAAGTAGCTTTAGGTCGAAGACGCTGCGCATGGATCGGCCAATTAATCGCTGAATCTCTTGCGTGCGACCACTTTGCTTGCCACGAGCTGCTTCTCGATCACCGCGTGTATGAGTGGCTCTAGGAAGCATGCCGTACTCAGCTGTTACCCAGCCTTCGCCGCTACCTTTTTGATGTGGAGGGATTTTTTCAAGAATGCTGGCGGTGCAGAGTACGTGTGTATCTCCAAATTTAACTAAAACTGAGCCTTCGGCATGTTTGGTGAAGCCTCGAATAATGTTGATAGGGCGCAGATGATCTGCGTTGCGGTTGCTAGGTCTTTTGAAGTTTGTCATGTGAGGACTTTACAATATGAGAATGATAGAAAGTATGACTGGTTTTGGTGGAGCCTTAAAACAAATTCATCTAGGGGGGAAAGTCTACGCAACAGTGGCGGTTGAATGTCGCTCTGTGAATAGCCGTTTCCTAGATTTGAACATACGTTCCCCTGAGGAGTGTAGATCAGCAGAAATGCCGATACGCGAGATGGTGACAAAACAACTGTCTCGCGGGAAGGTTGAGTTCCGAATTAATGTGCATCGTGAGGTGGCAGAAGGTTTGGCAAGTGCTGATTTATTAAATAAAGGGGCATTAGAAGAGTTAAAGGCCTTAGAGGCATCTATTTTGAATGAGATGCCTGGCGCAGGACATATGCGCATGGGAGAAATTCTGAGGTGGCCTGGAGTAATTCATGAAACTAGCGCGGGAGATGAACTGTGGCGATCTGCCACCTTGGAGGCTGTTAATGAGGCTCTGGCTGCGTTAAAAGAGAGTCGCCAGGCAGAGGGGAAGGCATTGTTCGCGGTCTTAATGGAGCGCGTTACAGGCATTAGGGCAATTGTTGCTGCTATCGAGCCCTTGATTCCAGAAATTATTGCAGCTCATCAGGCTAAGTTGACCGAGCGATTAACCGAAATACTTACGGGAATCGATGCGCATGGTCAAACTACGTCTAAAAATGATATTTCTGATCGCATTCGACAAGAAGTGGTGCTCTATGGCGTCAGAATTGATGTTGCCGAAGAGCTCAGTCGATTATTGACTCATTTGGATGCTGTTGAGGGGGCTCTTAAAAAAGGAGGCCCTGTTGGTAAGCGTTTAGATTTCTTGATGCAAGAATTGAATCGTGAGGCTAATACCTTGGGTTCTAAATCAGTCTCTCAAGAGAGCAGTAATGCTTCTATTGAAATTAAATTGCTCATTGAGCAAATGCGTGAACAAGTTCAGAATCTAGAATAAATATTAATAGATCGTGACTGTGGAGATTTGAAATGGGATATGCAGGCAGTATGTTAATGGTCGTTGCGCCATCCGGGGCTGGAAAGTCATCGTTGGTCAATGCTCTATTGGAAAAAGACCCTAGCCTTCAGCTATCCATTTCTTGCACAACTAGGGAGCCTAGGCCAGGTGAGCAAGATGGTCGTGAGTATCATTTTCTTAGCAAAGAAGTGTTTTTGAAGAGACAGGCTGCGGGAGATTTTCTGGAGTCCGCAGAAGTGCATGGTAATCACTATGGCACATCAAAATCTTGGATTGAGTCACAAATGGCTGTCGGTAAAGATGTTATTTTGGAGATTGATTGGCAGGGTGCAAGGCAGGTGCAAAAAATCATCCCTGATGCGATTTGGATCTTTATTTTGCCGCCATCCATTCAATCATTGGAAGATCGTTTACGTAAGCGAGCACAAGACGATGAGGTCACCATTCAGCGACGTGTTGCAGCCGCTAGAGAAGAATTAGCGCATGTGGGGGAGGCTAATTATTTGGTGATTAATGATTTGTTTGAGGCCGCTCTGTTTGAGTTGAGACAGATTATTTCGGCAAGTAGATTAAGGGCTGAGCCTCAATTAGAGCGCCATCAAAATCTGGCTCAAGAGTTAGGTTTGTAGTTTGTCATAAAGTGAACTTTCGGTGACTTTCTCACAAGTGCGTTATCCTTCAGGTATTCCTAGTATTTTTTGAGTTAATCACATGGCACGTATTACTGTAGAAGATTGTTTAAAGACCATTCCAAATCGTTTTGAATTGGTATTGGCTGCCACGTATCGTGCGCGTCAGTTAGCACAAGGTCACGCACCTCGTGTGAACGCTAAAGACAAGCCGACTGTGACTGCTTTGCGTGAAGTAGCAGCAGGTGTTACAGATCGAGATATGTTGGTTAAAGTGCCTCTCTAAGAGGTCGTAACCGTGGCGCCTAAGTCAGATGCTCAGGGCATCATAGCCGCCATTCTGGAGCAGTCTAGCCGGCATTTGTTTGGTCCTACCTCTCAACCGGCTATACCGCCTAAACCGCAAGTTGTTTCGCTTGCGGGACTAACTGAGAAGTTATCCCATCTAAAAGCAGAAGATTTAGCTTTGGTTAAAAAAGCTTTTCAATATGCTGACTCAGCTCATCTTGGCCAATATCGCCAAAGTGGTGAGCCTTACATTACCCATCCTTTAGCAGTTGCTGAGCTATGCGCCACATGGCGTTTAGATGCTGCCTCGATTATGGCTGCACTCTTACATGACGTGATTGAGGATACCGGTAGTACGCGCCAAGAGTTAATTGAAATCTTTGGTAGTAAGGTGGCTGAACTGGTTGAAGGTTTAACCAAGTTAGATAAGTTGGAGTTTCAAAGCCACGCCGAAGCTCAGGCTGAGAGCTTTAGAAAAATGTTTATGGCGATGGCGCGCGATGTGCGCGTTATTTTGGTCAAATTGGCTGACCGCCTTCATAACATGCGTACCCTAGATGCTATGGCACTCGTTAAACGCAAACGAGTCGCTTTGGAGACTGCAGAAATCTATGCGCCGATTGCGCACCGCTTAGGTCTCAATTTAGTCTATCGGGAACTACAGGACTTGAGCTTCAAGCATTCATCTCCTTTTAGATACGCCACTTTGAGCAAGGCAATTAAAAAAGCTCGTGGCAATCGTAAGGAGATGGTTGAAAAGATCTTGGAGGCCGCCAGAGTAGCTCTTGGTAAGGCTGGTCTTGAGGTTGATTTGCGTGGCCGAGAAAAAACGCTTTACAGCATCTATTTAAAGATGCGTCAGAAACAGCTTAGTTTTTCTCAGGTCCTCGATGTGTATGCCTTTAGGGTCACGGTGAAGAGTATTGATGAGTGTTATCGTGCTTTGGGCGTATTACATGCTTTATATAAACCTATGCCGGGTAAATTTAAGGATTACATTGCAATTCCTAAGTTGAATGGCTATCAGTCATTACATACGACATTGGTGGGGCCATTTGGTATGCCAGTTGAGTTTCAGATTCGTACTCAGAGCATGCACCACGTCGCTGAAGAAGGTGTGGCCGCGCATTGGGCTTATAAGGATGGTGAAAATAATTTAACTGATATGCAGGTGCGTGCACACCAATGGTTGCAATCATTGGTGGATATTCAAGATAACAGCGGTGACTCGCAAGAGTTTTTGGAGCACGTCAAGATCGACTTATTCCCAGATGCTGTGTATGTGTTTACGCCTAAGGGACAGATTCGTGCTTTGCCAAGAGGGGCGACGGCGCTGGATTTTGCTTATGCCGTTCATAGTGATTTAGGAAATGAGTGTGTGGGCGCTAAGGTGAATGGTGTGCAATTGCCTTTGCGTACTGAGCTGAAAAATGGCGATATTGTTGAAATTAGTTCAGCACCCAATTCTCAGCCTAACCCCGTATGGTTAACCTATGTGCGTACAGGTAAGGCGAGGGCTGCGATTCGCCATCATTTGAAAACGCGTCGGTATTCAGAATCTATTCAGTTGGGTGAACGCTTGTTGTCCCAAGCTTTACGTCAGCAAGGCATTGATGCAGGATTGGTTACTGATGATGTGTGGGAAAAGTTGTTGCACTGGACGGGTGCCAAGGCTAGGGAAGATCTCTGCGTGGACATGGCGATGGGTCATCGTGTGCCAGCAGTTATTGCCAAGCGTATTGAGTTGATTTTGGTTGAGAGCTCCGGCGGTTCTGAGCAGATGCGACTAGATACGGATGATTGGGAAAATGCAGCACCACAGGTGCCAGCGCATCGTCAGGCCATTATGTTGGATGGCGCTGAGGGTGGTTCTGTCTTGTTTCCTAGTTGCTGTTATCCGATTCCGGGAGATATTATCTTGGGGTATTTGGGTAAAGGCGAGGGTCTACAGATACATACGCGGGAGTGCCGTCATGCTCAACGTCTACATCATAAAGATTCAGAGCATTGGGTTGATGTGCTTTGGTCTGATGATTTAAAGCGCCACTTTGACGTTGCTATTCGAGTTGATGTGAAAAATAGCAAAGGTGTTTTAGCGCGAATTGCAGGCACAATGACTTCTGCGGACGCCAATATTGAACACGTTGCTATGGATGATCGTTTTACCGAATCAGCAGTAGGTATCCGTTTTGTGATTCAGGTTCAAAGCCGTCATCATTTGGCGCAGGTCATGCGTCGCTTGAGGCAGAATCAGGATGTTGTGAGAATTACTCGAGTTTTTGGTAAGTAACGCTCAGTATCTCTAGCTTTTTCGCACCAGTAGGTGTTTTCAATCGAACCATGTCGCCCTCTCTCGCTTTGATAAGCGTTTTTGCAATTGGTGAAATCCAGCTAACATGGCCTTTATCCATGTTGACTTCATCAACGCCTACGATGGCAATCGTGGTTTCTGAGCCATCTTCATCAGCATATGTGACGGTTGCCCCAAAGAATATTTGATCTGTCGACTCCCTTGTTTCTGGATCGATTACAAGGGCATCCTCTAAGCGTTTCGTTAAAAAATAAATACGGCGGTCAATTTCCCGTAACCTTTTTTTGCCATATTGATAGTCGCCATTCTCAGAGCGGTCACCGTTAGAGGCAGCCCAGGACACAATTTTGACTACTTCAGGTCTTTCGGTATCAAGAAGGTGTAAAAGTTCCTCTTTAATTCGAAGGTGTCCGGCGGGAGTTATGTAATTTTTAATTTCCATGGCATAATAGCGGTCTTAATGCGGCTGTAGCTCAGTTGGATAGAGTACTTGGCTACGAACCAAGGGGTCGTGGGTTCAATTCCTGCCAGCCGCACCAAATAAAGATAAGGGTCTAGTTTAACCGCTAGACCCTTTTTCTTTGCTGATTCTCTATTTCTTTATGTGTTTAAATGGGTTTACGCACTTTAGACACTTAAAAGTATTTATAAAGCAGTGATCATGAATGTATTGCCACGATATCTACGTTCTCCAGAACTTCGCTGGTTATTGGTGGCGCTCATTATTTCGGTTGCTTCTTTAAGTAGCGTTTCTTATCTAGCTGATCGTATGCAACGTGCTTTTAACCGTGATGCTAAGCAATTAATCGCCGCAGATTATTTAATTTATAGCGATCAGCCTTTACCAGCCATTTTTAAAGAGCAAGCTATTTCTGATGGTTTACGTGTGGCTCATACCGTTGTATTTCCGACCATGGCAAGTGTTGGCGAGCAAAGCAAGTTAGTTTCATTGAAGGCGGTTAGTGAAGGCTACCCATTGCGCGGTGTAGTTAATGTGACAAACCAAGCCTTGGACGCGGTTGGTGTGCCACAAGATGGCATCCCTCAGGTGGGGACTGCTTGGGTGGATCCTTCTTTATTACCTGCTTTAAATATTCATATGGGTGACCTAATTGTTTTGGGTCAGTTAAAGCTGAAAGTTGCAGGAATTATTACCCAGGAGCTCGATAAGGGGGTGGGGTTCTTAAACTTTGCGCCGCGAGTCATGATACGCGCTGATCAGCTTGATTCAACAGGCTTGATTGGTTTTGGCAGTCGAGTGAGTTATAGATTATTACTAGCTGGCGATGAGCAACAGTTAACGGCTTATAGGGTGTGGGCGCAAGAAAAAATAGAGCGGCTTCAGTTGCGTGGGGTTAAGTTAGAGGGGGTTGATAACAGCCAGCCTTTTATGCGAAATACATTAGATAGAGCTGAAAAGTTTTTATCGTTAGTGGCTCTTTTAACGGCGATGGTGGCCTCAGTGGCGATGGTCTTGGCTGCCAGAAGATATGTTCGTCGACAATCCGATGTGGTGGCGATATGGAAGTGTTTAGGAGCTTCAAGGGGCAGCATATTAAGGGCCCATTTTCAAGAGCTGATATGGATTGGTCTTTTGGGTACTGCCATCGGATCTTTGATTGGGTGGTTAGGCCATCAGGTGCTGTTATGGTTGTTGGGTGATTTATTGTTCGCCAATTTGCCCAGAGCATCTCTGTGGCCAATGGTTTGGGCTGGGTTGGTGAGTTTGGTTTTATTGCTAGGCCTTGTGTGGCCCCCCATCATCTCCTTAAGTGACATATCTCCTCTAAGAGTTCTCAAGAAAGATATGCCATTACCTAGTTTCTCGACCTGGTTATTGGGAGTTATTGGCTTATTGAGTTTTTTTGTTTTATTGCTCTTGATTGCTCGAGATGTGAAATTAGCCGTGATTACTTTGGGAGGTTTTTTAATTGCGGCTGGTGTATTTATATTGGTCTCTTGGTTGGTTATACGGACATCTGCTTGGTTGGCTTCTCGTATAACGACTCATCAAGATGCTGTGCAACGATTCATTTGGCAATCAATATCCCGCAGAGGATTTTTAACGAGCGTTCAAATTGCTTCATTAGCGATTGCCATTATGGCGTTATTGCTCTTAGCAGTGGTTCGTCAAGATTTATTAACTGCATGGCAGACGGGGGTGGCAGCAGATGCGCCTAATCGTTTTTTAATCAACATTCAGCCAGAACAAAAAAGAGAGGTTGATGAAGCTTTGCGGCATTCGGGAGTGAATCAAGCTATTCTTTATCCGATGGTTAGAGGTCGATTAACGCATATTAATCAGCAAGCAGTTAGACCCCAAGATTACGCAGATGAACGAGCTCAACGCCTGGTGGATCGAGAATTTAATTTATCTTACGGTTCTATCTTGCCTGAGAAAAATACGATTGTGGCAGGTCGTTGGCATGGTCAAACGGATCAAGCTGAAATTTCAATTGAACAAGGAATTGCTAAAAATTTAGGTCTTAAACTGGGCGATGAGTTGCAATTTGATATTGCCGGAGTGATGGTCGCAGCTAGGATCACATCTATTCGCCAATTGGATTGGAGTAGTTTAAGAGTTAATTTTTTTGCTATCCTTCCTGAAAAAATATTAGCCGACGCTCCTCAAACTTGGATAACAGCGTATCAACAATTACCTAGAAGCAATGCCCCTGTGGATATGGCATTGGTGGCGAGATTTCCTAATATCACAGTGGTCGACGTTGAGTCTAGCTTAAGGCAAGTTCAGGCTGTATTGGATAAACTATCTGCTGCCATTGAATTGTTATTTGTTTTTACTATGATGGCGGGTTTATTGGTTTTGGGCACATCGTTGGCTACTAGCCAACATGAACGATTAAGAGATGCTGCACTCTTAAAGGTGATGGGGGCACGTCGGCAGCAAATTGCACGAGCCTTTCTATTGGAATTGGCTGTGATTGGCTTAGTGTCAGGCATCATGGCAGCTATAGGTGCTTCTATGATTGGTTGGGCTTTAGCAAGATTTGTATTTGAAATACACCTGGAATTTTCTTGGTGGGCGTTGGTGAGCGGCGGTGTTGGTGGCATGATCATTTGTGTCTTGGCTGGTTGGAAGATGCAAAGAACCGTCGCTAAAGTTTCTGTTATTGATATCTTGCGAGAGTTATAAAGGTAAAAGAAGCGGTAAAAGAAAGCATAAAAAAAGAAAAGCAAAAGCAAAAAAGAACAACTAAAGTACAAGTAAAAAGAGTGATGAGTATGTCTGAACAAAAAACTATATATGAGCTATTGGGTGGTGCAGAGGGGCTAAGGCAATTGGTAGATCGTTTCTATGACTTGATGGATTTGGATGAAAGCTATGCTGGTATTCGGGCGATGCATGGCGATCACTTGAATGGCTCAAGAGATAAATTGTATTTATTTCTAACAGGTTGGACGGGTGGTCCTGATTTGTATGTTCAGCAATATGGCCACCCTCGATTAAAGGCGCGGCATATGCCTTTTCCTATTGGACTCTCAGAAAGAGATCAGTGGTTGGAATGTATGCGACAAGCAATGATAGATATGGGTATTAAAGGTTTGCTGTTTGAGCGTTTAATGCAATCATTTTTCACGACTGCTGATTGGATGAGGAATCAGGCGGGGTAGTTGTACCAAGCGTGTTTTAGCCCATTTATCTGGCCAAGTTTGCCGATCTTTTTTATCGAATAAAGTGGTTAGTGGCCAAAAGAATAAAGTCATCGAAAAGAAAGTGATAGATAGGTAGGCGCCTATTTTTTCAGAGCCACCTAATTTGATGGCAATAAATAGCGCCACAGCTGCGGGCATCAACCATAAGGATCCTAGCGCGTAACGCATGAGTGCTTGAGATTGTTTGAGAATCGTACCGTTCTCACTCACCAGTTGAATCTTCCACGTTTGCATCGCCAAGGTTTGGCCTGTTCTAGTCCAGTACCAAGAAAAATATAAGGCCAGTACGAGGTATAAATGCGCCAACAAAAACCAGGCTGGAGCAGTTACTTGAAAAAACACCCCAATAAGTAAATGAGGAACCAGAAATGTTAATGCTGCTACACCGATAAGTACCAGCATCTCATATAGATTAAGGGCAATGCGACGCCAGATAGATGGGGCAGGCAAGGACTGAAGATATTCAGCAGGAAGAGGAGTAAATTTTTCTGTGGATTTCACGGAAAACTATTTTAGCGTTGGCGCTGTCACTGCGGTAGGTTTTGTAGTGGATAACTTCTTTTCCGCTAAACGTTTTTTGTCTTCATCTGATAGTTGCTGGTACGCATGCCATGCTTCTGCTTTTTTCTCTGGGGAAAATTTGAGTGACCTGAGGTAATTATCTCGGGCGGCTCGACGTTGCTCAGAGGACATGTTGGCCCATTCGCTCATGCGTGATTGCAATGTGTTTTTTTCAGCGTCTGTCATGTTGGGGTAGCGGTTAGCTACTTCCACCCATTTTTTCTTTTGATCTTTAGTGATGCTGCTCCAGTCAGTCTCTAAGGGAGCCAATATTTCTTTTTGCGTGTCTGGCAGTTGTCCCCAAGTTTGTGCGTGAGCCATAGAAATGGCGCCAAACGAAATAAATAGTAGTACCAACCCTTTGCTAATTAGGCATTTCAGATGCTTTTGGCATTTTGAGATTAGAGGGGGGTACCAAATAGTCGGCATGCTTAAACGCCTTCTTTGTCGTCGTTAGTTGGATCGAGATCTTTACCGTCAGTCATAAGGAAGCGAATAAACCCATCGTCATGGTAGGCCTCAGGTGGCACCACATCGATTAATAGGGCGCTATCGACTTCCGCAATATCGCGGATGCGCTCATCTTTTTGCCAGTTCACAATTAAGAAAAGACCCAAAATAAGAGCAAGTAACGGAATTGCGCCAAAGGCCCCCCAAATTTTTCCGCCTAAATCAGGGGTGTTGGGGATACCAGGCATAGCAAAGGAAAATTCACGCTGCCAGAGCCATTTTTTCTCTAATCGGCGGTGAGTGAGGGCTAAATTTCTAGCTTTTGCTAGTTTTTCTGCAATATCTGGTGATAAGTCATTGGTATTGTCGTTGACCAGGTCGCGCATAAGGCGAGCCATGCGTACCTCTGTACGGTTATCAGCTATTTCCTTTGTTTGACTAGTTATCACGATTTAAATCCTTGTTTCTTAAGTGCTTTTTCCAATGAAGAGGCCGCTCTAGAGCAGTGCGTTTTCACACTTCCTTCAGAGCAACCCATTAATTTCGCTGTTTCCGATATATCTAACTCATCCCAATAACGCATGAGGAAGGCTTCTCGTTGACGTAATGGCAATTTTGAAATTTCATTTTCTAAGATTTTTGCCATTTGTTTGCGTTCTAGTTGCGTATCACCACTTTCTGAACCTATGTTTTCTGAGTTGGATTCAATAAATTCAAGGGGGTCTTGGCCATCTGATTCCTCAAAATGATCATTTCCAGCACCTTTTAGCGAGGAAAACAGGCTAACCCAAGTATTTTGGGTCTTTTGGCGTCTAAACCAATCGAGCGTGGTGTTTTGCAGAATTCTGGTGAATAGGAGGGGAAGTTCTTGGGCTGGTTGTTGGCCGTATTTCTCCGCTAGCTTGATCATGCTGTCTTGAACGATATCCAAGGCTGCTTCCTCGTCCCGTGTTGAAAACACGGTACGTTTGAACGCTTTTGTCTCAACACTTTTTAAAAAGTCAGACAATTCTTTTTCGGAAGCCATACCTCTATTAGACAACGACAAGGAAACATACCCCTAATATCTAGTTATAGGCTAAAATAAAAGGCTCGACTTACCGGACCTTTCATAAGATGGTTTTTTTACCGGATTAAGCGCTAAGCCACTCAAACCCGAGCCACAAGCACGGAGCTAGAGTAGCCCAAACAATTTTTTGCCGAAAATTGCAAAGGACTATGACAAATGAATGCAAATAACAGCGCGGAACTTTTGAACCCTGCTAACAAAAATCAAGACCAAACTGGCCCAGAAATGATTGGCGCAGAAATTTTGGTGCACGCACTTCATGCTGAAGGCGTGGAATATGTCTGGGGTTACCCAGGCGGTTCAGTTTTATATATTTACGACGAAATTTTCAAACAAGATAAGTTTGAACATATTTTGGTGCGCCATGAGCAAGCAGCTGTTCACGCGGCTGATGGCTATGCGCGTGCAACCGGTAACGTGGGGGTGGCGTTAGTCACCTCAGGTCCAGGCGTGACCAATGCTGTCACAGGCATTGCTACAGCTTATATGGACTCGATCCCAATGGTGATTATTACTGGGAACGTCCCCACAAATGCGATTGGTGAAGATGCTTTCCAAGAGTGTGACACTGTCGGTATTACTAGGCCGATTGTTAAACATAATTTCTTGGTGAAAGACCCTGCTGATTTAGCGTTGACGCTGAAAAAAGCCTTCCATATTGCTAAAACAGGCCGTCCAGGCCCAGTCGTAGTGGATATTCCGAAGGATGTTTCCTTTCAGAAAGCGCGCTTTAATTACCCAACCGAATTGACGATGCGTTCTTACAACCCTGTGAATAAAGGTCACAGCGGGCAAATTCGTAAGGCCGTTTCTTTATTGTTGGAAGCTGAGCGCCCATATATTTACACGGGTGGTGGAGTAATTCTTTCTGATGCGGCACCTGAGTTAAAAGCTTTTGCTGATTTATTGGGGTACCCGGTCACCAATACCTTGATGGGTTTGGGCGGTTACCCTGGTACGCACCCTAACTTTTTGGGTATGTTGGGAATGCATGGAACCTATGAAGCCAATATGACAATGCAGCACTGCGATGTGTTGATTGCTATTGGCGCGCGTTTTGATGATCGCGTGATTGGTAATCCAGGGCATTTTTCAAGTGTGCCAAGAAAAATCATTCATATTGATATTGACCCATCTGTTATTTCTAAGCGCGTTAAGGTGGATGTGCCTATTGTTGGCGATCTTAAGGAAGTTTTAGTTGAGATGGCTGAAATGATTAAGGCCGCAGGTCCTCGCAAAAACCAATCTAAACTTGATGCGTGGTGGAAGCAAATTAACGATTGGCGCGGCAAGGACTGTCTTAAGTTTGATCGTGATTCAGAGATTGTTAAGCCTCAGTATGTGATCGAAAAGATTTGGGAACTAACCAAGGGCGACGCTTTTGTTTGTTCAGACGTCGGTCAGCATCAAATGTGGGCGGCGCAATTTTATAAGTTTGACAAGCCTCGTCGCTGGATTAACTCTGGTGGTTTGGGGACTATGGGCGTAGGTTTGCCTTATGCCATGGGTATCAAAAAAGCGTTTCCTGATTCAGAGGTGGTGACCATTACCGGTGAGGGTTCGATACAAATGTGTATTCAGGAGCTTTCTACTTGTAAGCAATATGACACGCCCGTAAAAATTATTTCCTTAAATAATCGTTACTTGGGTATGGTTCGCCAATGGCAAGAGTTGACTTATAACAAGCGTTATTCCAGCTCTTACATGGATTCTTTACCTGATTTCGTGAAGTTGGCTGAATCTTATGGTCATGTTGGTATGCGTATCGAGAAAAAGTCTGATGTTGAGCCAGCATTGCGTGAAGCATTTAAGATGAAAGACAGAACTGTATTTATGGATTTTCAAACAGATCCAACTGAAAACGTTTGGCCAATGGTCCAAGCAGGTAAAGGCATTACTGAAATGCTTTTGGGAAGTGAGGATTTGTGATGCGCCATATTATTTCTATCCTTTTGGAAAATGAACCAGGTGCCTTGTCACGTGTGGTGGGCTTGTTTTCTGCGCGTGGTTACAACATTGAAACGCTTACAGTTGCTCCAACAGAAGACCCATCATTGTCACGCATGACGATTGTGACGATGGGGTCTGAAGATGTCATCGAGCAGATCACCAAGCACTTAAATCGTTTGGTGGATGTGGTGAAAGTTATTGATTTGACAGATGGCCCTCATATTGAGCGCGAGTTAATGTTGATCAAGGTTCGCTCTGTTGGAAAAGAGCGCGAAGAAATGAAGCGTACGACGGACATCTTCCGTGGGCGTATCATTGATGTCACTGATAAGGCTTACACCATCGAGTTGACTGGAGATAGCAGTAAATTGGATGCCTTCATCGAGGCTATTGACCGAAGCGCCATTTTGGAAACCGTCCGAACTGGTTGCTCTGGCGTAGGTCGCGGTGAGCGTATCTTGAAGGCGTAATTTTTTTAACGAATAACAAACTGAAATAAATAGGAAAAAGCATGAAAGTTTTTTACGACAAAGACGCAGATTTATCTTTAATTAAAGGTAAGCAAGTAACAATCATTGGTTACGGTTCACAAGGCCACGCTCACTCATTGAATCTACATGAGTCAGGCGTTAAGGTGACTGTTGGTTTGCGCAAGAATGGTGCTTCTTGGAATAAAGCAGTTAATGCTGGTTTGCAAGTTAAAGAAGTTGCTGAAGCTGTTAAAGGTGCTGATGTTGTGATGATGTTGTTGCCTGACGAGCAAATTGCTGAGGTTTATAACAAAGAAGTTGCTCCAAATATTAAGGCTGGTGCTGCACTAGCTTTTGCGCATGGCTTTAATGTTCACTATGGTCAAGTGATTCCGCGTCATGATGTGGATGTCATCATGATTGCTCCTAAGGCGCCAGGCCACACAGTGCGTGGTACTTACATGCAAGGGGGCGGGGTTCCTCATTTGATCGCTGTTCATCAAGATAAATCTGGTTCAGCTCGTGATGTTGCTTTGTCATACGCTACAGCTAACGGCGGTGGACGTGCAGGCATCATTGAGACTAACTTCCGTGAAGAAACTGAAACAGATTTGTTTGGTGAGCAAGCAGTTTTATGTGGCGGCACAGTGGAGTTGATCAAAGCTGGTTTTGAGACTTTGGTTGAAGCTGGTTATGCTCCTGAGATGGCTTACTTTGAGTGTTTGCATGAGTTGAAGTTGATCGTTGATCTAATCTACGAAGGCGGTATTGCTAACATGAACTACTCAATCTCTAATAATGCTGAGTATGGTGAGTATGTGACAGGCCCACGCGTTGTGACTGAAGATACTAAGAATGCTATGCGTCAATGTTTGAAAGATATTCAAACTGGTGAGTATGCTAAGAGCTTCATTTTGGAAAACAAGGCTGGCGCTCCAACTTTGATTTCACGTCGTCGCTTGACGTCTGAGCATCAAATTGAAGAGGTGGGTGCTAAGTTGCGCGCTATGATGCCTTGGATTGCTAAAAACAAATTGGTAGATCAAAGCAAGAACTAATCTCAACGATTAAATAGTCCAGGAAGAGAGGCATCATGGCAGTACATTACCCGCACCCGATCATTGCTAAAGAAGGTTGGCCACATGTAGCCATTGCAGGTTTTGTTTTGTTTATGGTGCACTCAACCGGTGGTTGGGTGTGGTCCTGGCCTTTCTGGATTATTTTTATTTTTGTTTTACAGTTTTTTAGAGATCCAGGCCGTTTGGTTCCGCTGGCAAAAGATGCGGTTTTATCACCTGCTGATGGGCGTGTGATTATTGTTGAAAAAACGTTTGATCCTTATGCTAACCGCGAGGCTCTAAAAATTAGTGTTTTCATGAATGTATTTAATGTGCATTCAAACCGTTCATCAGTCAATGGTGTGGTTAAAAAAATTGAATATTTCCCTGGTAAATATTTGAACGCGGATCTTGATAAGGCCTCTACGGAAAATGAACGAAACGCTGTTGTGATTGATGCAAATGGTCAAACAGTGACTTTGGTGCAAGTGGCAGGTTTGATTGCTAGACGTATTCTTTGTTATGCACACTTAGGCGATAAGCTTAAGAAGGGCGAGCGTTATGGTTTTATCCGTTTCGGTTCGCGCGTGGATGTGTATTTGCCACTAAATGCTGAGCCTTTAGTGAGTGTTGGCGATAAGGTTTCGGCAACAAGCACTGTTCTGGCTAAATTGCCGGGATTGGATTAAGCATTGTCAATGAGTACTTTTAGACGCAGACGTTTAAGACCAGGTAAGACACTGGCTAATAATGTGATGCCTATTCGTAAAAGCGAATGGGAAGCAGGTGAGGTGAATCGTCCTCGCAGCAAGGGTGTTTACTTGCTGCCCAATGCGTTTACGACTGCTAATCTATTTTGTGGATTTTTTGCCATTGTTCAGGCGATGAATAATCGCTTTGAAGTTGCAGCTATTGCGATTTTCTTTGCTTTGGTGATGGATGGGATGGATGGGCGTGTAGCTCGTATGACCAATACTCAAAGTGCCTTTGGCGAACAGTATGACTCGTTAACGGATATGGTTTCTTTTGGTGTTGCGCCGGCATTGGTTGCTTATGAGTGGGTGCTTAAAGATTTGGGTAAGTGGGGTTGGTTAGCGGCGTTTGCTTATTGCGCAGGTGCAGCCTTACGCTTAGCTAGGTTTAATACCAATATTGGGGTGGTGGATAAAAGGTTTTTTCAAGGTTTGCCGAGCCCAGCTGCAGCTTCATTAATTGCGGGTTTTGTATGGTTAGCAGTCGATAATAAATTGCCAGTAAAAGAGCTATACATTCCTTGGGTGACGTTTGCATTAACTATTTATGCGGGCATCACGATGGTTTCTAATGCCATGTTTTATAGCGGGAAGGCATTGGATGTGCGTTATAGAGCGCCATTTGGCGTCATGATTTTGGTGATTCTTGGCTTTGTTTTGATCTCAAGTGATCCGCCAGTTGCCTTGTTTGGATTGTTCGTGGCCTATGCTTTATCAGGTTATGTCTTTTGGGTCTGGCAGAAGATTTCCTTGCCTAAGGGTAAAGCCTCAGATAATCTTTCTGACAGTTAAATCATTTTTGTGTATATTTGAGTCATGAATTACAGCTCTTTGCTTCTATTGTTACTAGGACTAGGTCAAAACCTGGGGTCGGTACACGCTTGAACAAATAGAGCAAAAGCAAGCAAAACACCAACCCCAGCCAAGCTGGGGTTTTTTATTATTTATTTTTTGAGACTTAGGAGTTGGTTATGACGGATAAGTTAATTATTTTTGATACCACGTTAAGAGATGGTGAGCAGTCTCCAGGGGCGTCTATGACTCGCGATGAGAAGGTGCGTATTGCCCGTCAACTTGAGCGCTTAAAGGTCGATGTGATTGAGGCTGGCTTTGCTGCTAGCTCGGATGGAGATTTTCATGCCATCGCTGCGATTGCTCAGGTTATTAAAGACTCAACGGTGTGCTCTTTAGCCAGAGCTAATGACAGAGATATCGCACGTGCCGCTGAAGCCTTGAAGGGAGCTAATTCGAAGAGGATTCATACGTTTATTGCTACAAGTCCTTTGCATATGGAGAAAAAATTGCGCATGACGCCTGATCAGGTGTTTGAGCAGGCGAAGGCAGCAGTCCGTTTTGCGCGTAACCATACAAATGATGTGGAATTTTCTCCTGAGGACGGCTACCGATCGGATGTTGACTTCTTGTGTCGTGTGATTGAGGCAGTTATTGCTGAGGGTGCTACGACAATTAATGTCCCAGATACAGTGGGTTATGCTGTCCCTGAACTTTATGGCAATTTTATTAAAACCTTGCGTGAGCGCATCCCTAATTCTGATAAGGCTATTTGGTCTGTACATTGCCACAATGATTTGGGAATGGGTGTTGCTAATTCTTTAGCGGGCGTTAAGATTGGAGGCGCTCGTCAGGTAGAGTGCACCATTAATGGCTTGGGTGAGCGTGCTGGTAATACCTCTTTAGAAGAGGTTGTTATGGCCATTAAAACGCGTAAGGATTATTTTGATTTAACCGTAGGTGTTGATGCGACACAGATCGTGCCCGCCTCTAAGATGGTGTCTCAGATCACTGGGTTCGTGGTGCAGCCTAATAAAGCGGTGGTCGGTGCCAATGCATTTGCCCATGCCTCTGGTATTCACCAAGATGGCGTCTTAAAAGCTCGTGATACCTACGAGATTATGAGAGCTGAAGATGTGGGTTGGGCGGCTAATAAAATTGTTTTGGGTAAGTTGTCAGGCCGCAATGCCTTCAAGCAACGCTTACAAGAGTTGGGCGTGGTATTAGATTCTGAGGCTGATTTGAATGATGCTTTTGTTAGATTTAAGACATTGGCAGATCAAAAAGCGGAGATTTTTGATGAGGATATTCAGTCAATTGTGACTAATTCAGGGGTAGAGACATCGGATTATTTCCGTTTTGTTTCTTTATCGCAGAAGTCAGAAACGGGGGAACGCCCGTTTGCTAAGATCGTTTTTAAAGTCGGAGCTGATGAATTTACCTCTGAAGCTGAGGGTAATGGCCCTGTGGATGCCACATTAAATGCCATTGAATCTAAAGTAAAAAGTGGCGCTGAGCAACTTTTGTATTCGGTCAATGCCATCACAACGGGCACGGAGTCTCAGGGTGAGGTGACGGTCCGCTTATCCAAGGGTGGGCGTATTGTGAATGGTGTTGGTACGGACCCAGATATTGTGGCGGCTTCTGCAAAAGCCTATTTAGCGGCTTTAAATAAGCTACATGACCCTAGCCAGCAGAAGTTAAACGCTCAGATGGCTGTTTAAGCTATAATCTTGTCTCTTTCCAAGGAATTTCCCTTGGAAAGAGCTTTTTCAACAATTCGCACGACACGATGGGTGATAGTTAGAAATAACCTTAAGCTCAAGTGTTCGCAAGTATGGAGTAATAAAAATGGCTATTGTTACAGCTAAAAAAGCGGAAATCGTTAAAGATAACGCACGCGCAGCTAATGACACAGGCAGTCCTGAAGTTCAGGTAGCTTTGTTAACAGCACGCATTAACGACCTAACACCTCATTTCAAAGCAAATGCTAAAGATCATCATAGCCGTCGTGGTCTATTGAAGATGGTTAGCCGTCGCCGTCGTTTACTCGACTATTTGAAAGGTAAAGATTTTGATCGTTACCGCGCTTTGATTGATAAGCTCGGTCTACGTAAGTAATACCGAAAATGCCTGCCCAAGGATAGCCTAGGCAGGCATTGTCGTTTAGAGCAGTTGGTGGCTCTTTCGCAGTAAAGGAACCGTGTCATTCCAAAGGCAGGTTAAAAATCCCTTCTTAGCCTTTCTTTGGAATGGCATCCTTGCTTCGTAAGTCTCTAATGCTCCAGTGCTGCCATAGCGCTGCAATTTCTATGGCAAATGTTGATATTGGAGATATACATAAATGACGATGTTTAAAAAAGTAGTAAAGAGTTTTCAATGGGGCTCACACACTGTTCGCATGGAAACAGGTGAAGTCGCCCGTCAAGCAAGTGGTGCAGTGTTGGTAGATGTGGATGACACCGTTGTATTGGCAACAGTGGTTGCTGCTAAAAATCCTAAACCAGGTCAGGACTTTTTTCCTTTGACGGTTGATTATTTAGAAAAAACATATGCTGCAGGTAAGATTCCTGGCGGCTTTTTCCGTCGTGAAGGCCGGCCATCTGAAGGCGAGACATTAACTTCTCGTTTGATCGACCGTCCACTACGCCCTTTGTTCCCAGAAGGTTTTTACAACGAAGTTCAGGTAGTTATTCACGTTGTATCTATCAACCCTGATGTACCTGCTGATATCCCAGCATTGATCGGTGCTTCTGCAGCATTAGCGATTTCTGGCATTCCTTTTAATGGGCCAGTCGGCGCTGCTCGCGTGGGTTACAAAGATGGTCAGTACTTGTTGAATCCAACACGCTCAGTGCAAGCCACTAGTGAACTTGACTTGATTGTTGCTGGTACTCAAGCTGCTGTATTGATGGTTGAGTCTGAGGCATATCAATTATCTGAAGAGGTGATGTTGGGTGCGGTTGTTTATGGTCACGAGCAAATGCAAACAGCTATCAACGCGATTAATGAATTGGTCGTTGAGGCAGGTAAACCTGAGTGGGATTGGAAAGCTGCTCCAAAGAATGAGCCATTGATTGCAAAAGTAACTGCATTAGCAGAAGCTGGTTTGCGTGAGGCTTATCAGATTCGTCAAAAGCAAGCTCGTTCAGCAAAATTAAAAGAAGTTTCTGCTGATGTTTTAGCTAAGTTGACTGCCGAAGGCGAGTTCGACGATGTTGAAGTCGGTAACATTATGTTTGAAATCGAAGCCAAGATTGTGCGTAGCCAAGTGTTAAATGGTGAGCCACGTATTGATGGTCGTGATACGCGCACTGTGCGTCCAATTGAGATTCGTACGGGTGTATTGCCACGTACGCATGGTTCAGCATTGTTCACGCGCGGCGAGACACAAGGTTTGGTGGTTGCAACTTTGGGTACTGCACGCGATGAGCAAATTATTGATGCCTTGGAAGGTGAACAGCGTGATCGCTTTATGTTCCACTACAACATGCCTCCATTTGCAACAGGTGAAACTGGTCGCGTAGGTAGCCCTAAGCGTCGTGAAATTGGTCATGGTCGTTTAGCTAAGCGTGCGTTGATTCCTGTTTTGCCATCTGCAGAAGAGTTTGCATATAGCTTGCGCGTTGTGTCAGAAATTACCGAGTCAAATGGTTCATCATCTATGGCTTCAGTTTGTGGCGGTTGCTTGGCTATGATGGATGCAGGCGTTCCTGTTAAGGCACATGTAGCAGGCGTTGCGATGGGCTTGATTTTGGATGGCAATCGTTTTGCAGTGTTGACAGATATCTTGGGTGACGAAGATCACTTGGGTGACATGGACTTTAAGGTGGCGGGTACATCTAACGGTATTACTGCTTTGCAGATGGATATTAAAGTTCAGGGTATTACTAAAGAAATTATGCAAGTTGCTTTGGCACAAGCCAAAGAGGGTCGCTTGCATATTTTGAGCAATATGCAAGAAGCGATGGGTGGTGTTCGTACAGAACTATCTGCACACGCCCCGCGTATGGTGACAATCAAGATTCATCCAGACAAGATTCGTGAAGTAATTGGTAAGGGTGGCGCAACGATTCAAGCATTAACTAAAGAAACAGGAACTAGCATCGATATTACTGATGACGGTACTGTAACCATTGCATCTACTAGTGCAGAAGGTATGGAAGAAGCGAAGCGTCGTATCGAAGGTATTACTGCTGAAGCTGAAGTGGGCAAGATCTACGAAGGCCCGGTAGTTAAATTGCTTGAGTTTGGTGCGTTAGTTAATATTCTTCCTGGTAAAGATGGTTTATTACACATCTCTGAGATCGCGAATGAGCGTGTTAAAGATGTTAAGGATTACTTGCAAGAAGGCCAAACTGTGCGCGTTAAGTTGTTGGCAGCAGATGAGCGTGGACGTTTACGTTTGTCGCTAAAAGCTGCTTGCGCTGATGAAGGCACAAGTATCGCTCCTTTGAATGGTGTTGCCTCAACTGAAGCAGCGCCTGCAGAAGTAGTTGCGCCAGAACAGCAGCAATAATTCAGTAACGGAAACGCGTCTTATGCGTGCTGTTGAGATCAGCCAGTATGGCGGTCCTGAGGTTCTTAAAGCGGCTGCTCGACCAGATTTGGTAGAGCCCGCTTTAGGTTCTGGTCAGGTCCTAATCCGTGTCAGAGCGGCGGGTATTAATCGCCCGGATGTTCTGCAGCGCGAAGGTTTTTACCCAGTTCCTCCTGGAGCTTCAGATTTGCCTGGCCTAGAAATTGCCGGTGAAATCATTGGCGGTGATCTCTCTCACCCAGATAATTTTTTCAGCTTAGGTATTGGTCATCGTGTTTGTGCCTTAGTGGCAGGCGGTGGCTATGCTGAATACTGCATTGCGCCTTTGGCTCAATGTTTGCCTGTGCCTAAAGGGTTGTCTGATGTTGAGGCGGCTAGTTTGCCGGAAACATTTTTTACTGTTTGGAGCAATGTTTTTGATAGGGCTCGTTTAGGTTTAGATGGTCGTGGCAAAGAAACTTTATTAGTCCAAGGTGGTAGTAGTGGCATTGGGGTTACGGCGATTCAGATTGCGAAGGCGATGGAGCATGATGTCATCGTGACTGTCGGTAATGACGCCAAGTTGAAAGCTTGCTTGGATTTAGGTGCAGATTTAGCAATTAATTATAAAACTCATGATTTTGTTGAAGAGGTAAAAGCTTTCACGAAGGGCGTGGGTGCTAATGTCATTATTGATATGGTGGCAGGCCCTTATTTAGGTCGTGAAATCGATTGTTTAGCAGATGATGGTCGTATTGTTGTGATTGCCCATCAAGGTGGTAAAACATCAGAAGTGGATGCTAATCAAATTATGCGCCGCCGCTTAACTATCACAGGGTCAACATTGAGACCAAGATCTGTTGAGTTTAAAGGTGCTATCGCACGTGCTTTGAGGGCTTATGTTTGGCCCTTGCTTGAAGAGCGCAAGATTAAACCTGTTATTTATGAGACATTTGCTTTGGAAGCTGCCGCACAGGCCCATCAATTGATGGAGTCTAGCCAGCATATTGGCAAAATTGTCTTAACAGTTGATTAAACGGTTGATGAAGTGAGAAATCAGTGAGACCTTTAACGATTATTGGTAATTGGAAAATGAATGGGGGCTTGTCCACCAATCAGGCTTTATTGTCAGAAATTTTGGTGCTAGGCGGCACATTCTTCAAAGGGGCTGCTAATAAAGGCCAGTTTGGGCTATGTGTACCTTACCCATATTTGTCACAGGCGCAGAGTTTATTAAAGGACTCTGGGATAGCCTTAGGTGCTCAGGATGTGTCTGATCATCCTTATGGCGCTTATACAGGCGATGTTAGTGCGCAAATGCTCGGAGAATTTGGCTGTCACTATGTCATTGTGGGGCATTCTGAGCGTCGTCAGTATCATCATGAGGGTGATGGCTTAGTGGCACGCAAAGCCCGAGCCGCTCTGCAAGCTGGATTGACCCCCGTTATTTGTGTGGGTGAGACCGAGGAGGAGCGGGATGAGGGTAGGACTTTGGTTGTGGTTCGACGTCAACTTCAAACTGTTTTGGACCTTTTGCAGGGGCAGATTGGCTCTTGTCTAATTGCTTATGAGCCTGTTTGGGCTATTGGCACGGGTAAGGTGCCTGTGCCAGCAGAGGCGCAGGATGTACACCGAGAGTTGCGCTTGCAGTTGGCTAAATTTGATGCAGATGCAGCCTCTAAAGTCGCGATCTTATACGGCGGCAGCTTAAAGCCTGATAATGCTCATGAATTATTGGCAATGCCGGATATTGATGGTGGGTTGGTGGGGGGCGCTTCCTTAAATGCGCAAGAATTTGTGGCTTTATGCCAAGTGAATCAGTAATTATTGAATTAGTTTTTTGGAGAAATCGATGGAATGGCTTAAGACTTTATTAGTTATTTTGCAAATTATTGCTGCAATTGGCGTGATCGGCTTGGTGTTGGTGCAACAAGGTAAGGGTGCCGATATGGGGGCTGCTTTTGGCGGCGGCTCTTCTGGTGGGTTATTTGGTGCCGCTGGTTCAGCTAACTTTTTGTCTCGCTTAACAGCTATTTTTGCAACGGTTTTCTTTATTTCCACCTTGGGAATCACCTTGTTGGGCTCTTCAAAATCTCAGCATTCTGGAGTTTTGTCAGGAACTTCTGCGCCTGCTCCAGTTTTAGCGCCAGAAGTACCAGTTGACGCACCTAAAAGTGGCGCTCCTGCTCCGACAGCTCCGGTTACTGGGGCGGGTCAAAATATTCCTAAATAAAACGGTTAAAACCGTAAAAAACCTCAAAATATTAGGGTTAGTACGCTAAAATCTTTGGGTTTTACGAAGAGCCGTCGTGGTGGAATTGGTAGACACGCTATCTTGAGGGGGTAGTGGCGTAAGCTGTGCGAGTTCGAGTCTCGCCGACGGCACCAGAATAACCTTGGGCCATGCAGTTCGTCAGAAAACTGCAAGACCCGTTAGCGAAAATTATTAACTATTGTTTTCTAGTTACGACGAATTGGAACGCTCTTGAACTTAGAAGCCTATCTTCCCGTTTTATTGTTCATCCTAGTGGGTGTTGGTGTTGGTCTTGTGCCAATGGCATTAGGGAAAATTCTTGGCCCCAATAAGCCAGATAATGAAAAAATTTCACCCTATGAGTGCGGTTTTGATGCATTCGAAGATGCGCGTATGAAGTTTGATGTGCGCTATTACTTGGTGGCCATCTTATTTATTTTGTTTGACTTGGAAACTGCTTTCCTTTTCCCATGGGGAGTGGCATTAACCGACATTGGTTGGTCTGGCTATATTTCAATGTTTATTTTCCTTTTGGAATTTATTGTTGGTTTCGCTTATATCTGGAAGAAAGGTGCCCTTAACTGGGAGTAAGGACTAGACATGGCACTTGAAGGTATCTTAAAAGAAGGTTTCGTAACTACATCAGCAGATAAGTTGATTAACTGGACGCGCACAGGGTCATTGTGGCCTATGACGTTTGGTTTAGCTTGTTGTGCTGTCGAGATGATGCATGCTGGCGCAGCGCGTTATGACTTGGACCGTTTTGGTATTGTTTTTAGACCATCCCCACGTCAGTCAGATTTAATGATTGTTGCTGGCACCTTATGCAACAAGATGGCGCCTGCATTGCGTAAAGTTTATGACCAAATGCCAGAACCTCGTTGGGTTATCTCCATGGGGTCATGCGCTAACGGTGGTGGCTATTACCATTATTCATACTCAGTCGTGCGTGGTTGTGATCGTATTGTGCCTGTTGATATTTATGTCCCAGGGTGTCCGCCAACTGCTGAGGCTTTGATGTACGGCATCTTGCAATTGCAAGCCAAAATTAAGCGTACGAGCACGATTGCAAGGAAGGCCTAATATGTCAGAACGTTTAACGCTTCTTAAAGAGCGCCTAGAAAAAGTTTTAGGCAAAAAGATTGCTCGTTTGCAGGATACTTTAGGTGAATTAACATTGGTAGTTCATGCCGAAGATTATGCAGATGTTGCCATAGCCTTACGTGATGATGCTAGCCTAGGTTTTGAGCAGTTAATTGATTTGTGTGGTGTTGACTATAGCGACTATGGCAATGCAACATGGGAGGGCCCGCGTTTTGCGGTTGTGAGCCATTTGCTTTCTGTGCAAAATAATTGGCGCTTACGTTTACGTGTCTTTGCTCCTGATGATAGCTTTCCGCTAGTAGCTTCAGTGACGCCTATTTGGAATGCTGCGAACTGGTTTGAGCGTGAGGCATTTGATCTTTACGGCATTTTGTTTGATGGTCATGATGACTTGCGCCGCATTCTTACTGACTACGGTTTTATTGGCCACCCATTCCGCAAAGATTTCCCTGTTTCTGGTAACGTTGAGATGCGTTATGACCCAGAACAGAAGCGAGTTATTTATCAGCCCGTCACTGTTGATCCTCGTGAAGTAACTCCAAGAGTTATTCGCGAAGAAAGCTATGGGGTTTAAGTCATGGCAGAAATTAAAAATTACACACTTAACTTTGGCCCTCAGCATCCGGCAGCTCACGGCGTTTTGCGTCTCGTGTTGGAGTTGGACGGGGAGGTTATTCAGCGCTCAGACCCGCATATTGGTTTGCTGCACCGTGCTACAGAAAAATTAGCTGAGACACGTACTTGGATTCAGAACGTTCCTTACATGGATCGTTTGGATTATGTATCGATGATGGCTAATGAGCATGCTTATGTGATGGCGATTGAGAAGCTGTTGCAGATAGATGTACCTGTTAGAGCGCAATATATTCGCGTGATGTTTGATGAGATTACTCGTCTTTTAAATCACTTGTTATGGATTGGGTGTCATGGCCTAGACGTTGGTGCGATGGCCGTGTTCTTGTATGCTTTCCGCGAGCGCGAAGATTTGTTTGATATGTATGAGGCAGTTTCAGGTGCGCGTATGCATGCTGCTTACTATCGTCCTGGTGGTGTGTATCGCGACTTGCCCGATGTCATGCCTCAGTATTTGGCGAACAAGGTTCGTGGTGAAAAGGCGGTGAAGAAATTAAATGAAAACCGACAAGGTTCTTTACTTGATTTCATCGAAGATTTTGCGAATAGATTCCCTCATCATATTGATGAATATGAGACTTTGCTAACAGATAATCGTATTTGGAAGCAACGTTTAGTAGGTATTGGTGTGGTATCCCCAGAGCGAGCTCTGCAGCTAGGTTTTACTGGCGCGATGTTACGTGGCTCAGGTATCGAGTGGGACTTGCGTAAGAAACAACCATACGAGGTATACGATCAATTAGATTTTGATATCCCTGTAGGTGTTAATGGTGATTCATATGATCGCTATTTAGTGCGTGTAGAAGAGATGCGCCAGTCTAATAAAATTATTAAGCAATGCGTTAAATGGTTGCGTGAAAACCCTGGTTCAGTGATGAGCGATAACCATAAGGTGACGAGTCCAAAGCGTGAAGACATGAAATCCAATATGGAGGAATTGATTCACCACTTTAAATTGTTTACTGAGGGTATTCATGTTCCTGAGGGTGAGGCCTATGCCGCTGTTGAGCACCCTAAAGGTGAGTTTGGTATTTATGCGATTTCAGATGGTGCAAATAAGCCATATCGCTTAAAAATTCGTGCTCCAGGTTTTGCGCATTTATCTGCGCTTGATGAAATGGCAAAAGGTCATATGTTGGCTGATGCCGTAACTATTATTGGTACGCAGGACATTGTGTTCGGCGAGATTGACCGCTAAAAGGATAAGAGAACAATATGTTGTCTGCACAAGCCCGCGCCGAAATCGATCGTAATATCGCTAAGTATCCGGCCGAACAAAAACAATCTGCTGTGATGGCAGCATTGGTCGTTGCTCAAGATCATTATGGTTGGGTGACGCCTGAGTCTATTGAAGAGCTAGCAGAAATTCTTGAGATGGCGCCTGTTGCTATTCAAGAAGTTGCCACTTTTTATAATATGTATGACACCAAGCCAGTTGGTAAATTTAAATTAGCAGTTTGCACGAATTTGCCTTGTGAGTTATCTGGCGGAACTCGTGCAGGTGAGTACTTGAAGAAAAAGTTAGGCATTGGTTACAACGAGACGACGCCTTGCGGTACGTTCACGCTTAAAGAGGGTGAGTGCATGGGCGCCTGCGGTGATGCGCCTGTTGCAATTGTTAACAATAAAACCATGTGTAGCTTCATGAGTAATGACAAGTTAGATGCTTTGATTGAAGAATTAAAAGCTAAAGGAGGTGCAGCATGACCTGCTTACACGATCGTCATATCCAGCCATTAATTTTGGCGGATTTAACCGGTGATAACTGGCGTCTTAAAGATTATGTAGCTCGTGGTGGATATGCACAGCTCCGTAAAATTTTGACTGAAGGCGTGACTCCTGAGGCTGTGATTGCAGAAGTAAAAGCTTCTGGTTTGCGTGGTCGTGGAGGCGCTGGCTTCCCAACGGGTTTGAAGTGGAGTTTTATGCCACGTCAATTTCCGGGGCAAAAATACCTTGTTTGTAATACGGATGAGGGTGAGCCAGGTACATTTAAAGATAGAGACATCATTCGTTACAACCCACATGCATTAATTGAAGGGATGACGATTGCTGCTTATGCGATGGGTATTTCGGTTGGTTACAACTATATCCACGGTGAGATTTGGGAAGGTTATGTTCGTTTTGAAGAGGCGCTAGAAGAAGCTCGTGCTGCCGGATTTTTGGGCGATAAGATTTTAGGCGCTGATTTCTCATTCCAATTACATGCGCACCATGGTTGGGGAGCTTATATCTGTGGTGAAGAAACGGCATTGCTTGAATCTTTGGAAGGTAAAAAGGGTCAGCCTCGCTTTAAGCCGCCATTCCCAGCCAGTTTTGGTTTGTATGGCAAGCCAACGACGATTAATAACACTGAAACTTTTGCCGCGGTTCCTTTTATTTTTAAAGTGGGCGCCGAAACTTATGCCAAATTAGGTAAGCCTAATAATGGTGGAACAAAGATTTTTTCAATTTCTGGTGACGTTGAACGTCCTGGTAATTATGAAATTCCATTGGGAACACCTTTCTCTACATTGTTAGAGTTAGCAGGTGGTATGCGTGGTGGTAAAAAAATTAAAGCAGTGATTCCTGGTGGGTCATCTGCACCAGTGATTCCTGGTGCCATGATGATGGAAACAACTATGGACTACGACAGTATTGCTAAGGCTGGCTCCATGTTGGGTTCAGGTGCTGTAATTGTGATGGATGAAACGCGTTGCATGGTGAAATCTTTGTTGCGTTTGTCTTATTTTTATCATGAAGAATCATGTGGTCAATGTACGCCTTGTCGTGAAGGCACAGGTTGGTTGTGGCGTATTGTTAATCGTATTGAGCATGGTGATGGCCGTCCAGAAGACTTGGATCTTTTGAATGATGTGGCTGCTAATATTCAAGGTAGAACAATTTGTGCGCTAGGTGATGCTGCGGCAATGCCAGTGCGGGGTATGTTGAAGCATTACATGGATGAGTTTGCGTATCACGTTGAGCATAAGCGTTGTCTTGTGCCGGCTTACGTTTAAACATCTAAAAGAAGAGATCGACAGGAAAAAAGATGGTTGAAATCGAAATAGATGGCAAATCGGTAGAGGTCCAACAAGGCTCTATGGTGATGGAAGCGGCTAAGAAATTAGGTACGCACATCCCTCATTTTTGCTATCACAAAAAGCTATCCATTGCGGCCAACTGCCGTATGTGTTTGGTTGAAGTGGAGAAGGCCCCTAAGCCTTTGCCTGCATGTGCGACACCAGTGACCCCTGGTATGAAAGTTCATACGCATTCTGAGAAAGCTGTTGCTGCTCAGAAATCAGTAATGGAATTTTTGTTAATTAATCACCCCTTGGATTGTCCAATTTGTGATCAGGGCGGTGAGTGTCAGCTACAAGATTTAGCAGTTGGTTACGGCAATACAACCTCACGCTACTCTGAAGAAAAGCGCGTGGTATTCCATAAAAATGTGGGCCCATTAATCTCTATGGAAGAAATGAGTCGCTGCATTCATTGCACACGTTGCGTTCGTTTTGGTCAAGAAATTGCCGGCGTTATGGAATTGGGTATGCTCAATCGTGGTGAGCATTCTGAAATTACCACTTTCGTTGGTAAGACGGTTGACTCAGAGCTATCAGGCAATATGATTGATTTATGTCCAGTAGGCGCTCTTACAAGTAAGCCATTCCGATATGCTGCACGTACTTGGGAGTTAGGCCGAAAGCGCTCTGTGAGTCCGCATGACAGCTTGGGTTCTAATGTCGTACTTCAAACAAAATCTAATCAAGTGTTACGCACTGTTCCGCTAGAGAATGATGCGATTAATGAATGTTGGATTAGTGATAAAGATCGTTTTGCGTACGAGGGTCTAAATAGTTCTGATCGTCTTAAGTTGCCGATGGTCAAGCAAGACAATCGTTGGATTGAGACTAGCTGGGAGGCTGCACTTGATTATGTGAGTCGTTCGTTGAACTCTATTAAAGCAGATCATGGCGCTGATGCTATTGCTGCTTTAGCTCATCCAATGGCAAGCATTGAAGAAATGTATTTGTTGCAAAAAGTGGTCCGTGGTTTAGGCTCTGACAATGTGGAAACACGTTTACGCCAACAAGATGTGAGCGGCGCTGCTAAGGCGCCGTGGTTGGGTATTTCTATTGCTGACTTTGGTCAGTTACAGCGCGCTTTCTTTATCGGCAGTTTCTTACGCAAAGATCAACCTCTATTAGCGGTTCGTGCTCGCGCTGCAACTAAACGTGGTTTGAAGATTTCTCGCTTGGGCGCTAGTGCAGAAGATTGGTTGATGCCAGTTGCTGCGCAAGCTGTGCTTGCACCATCTGCTTGGGTAGCTGAGTTGGCTGGTGTAGCTGTGGCGGTTGCTCAAATAAAAGGTGTTGCCGCACCCGTAGATGTAAAAGTAAGTGCTGCAGCAAAAGCAATTGCTGATAGTTTGGCATCTGGCGAGCGCAAAGGTGTATTCCTAGGCGCTGCTGCGATGGCTCATCCACATTTTGCTCAGTTACATGCTTACGCACAATTTATTGCTGAACAAACAGGCGCAGTATTAGGATTTTTACCAGAAGGCGGTAACGCTGTTGGTGCAAGCTTGGTTAAAGCAGTTTCTGAGGTGGGTGTACAAGGTATTTTGGCTAAGAGTCCAAAAGCAGTTATTTTGATGGGGCTTGAGCCAAGTCTTGACTTGGCTGATCCACAGGCAGCTAAAGCCACCTTAGCAAAAGCTGGAACTGTGATTGCTATGACTGCTTATGACAGTGCAGAGTTGCGTGAAGTGGCTGACGTGCTTTTACCGATTACGCCATATACGGAAACATCTGGCAGCTTTATTAATGCTGAAGGTACCTTGCAAACAGTGCAAGCAGCTGTTCGCCCATTGGGTGAAGCAAGGCCAGGTTGGAAGGTGTTGCGTGTATTAGGAAATGTTTTAGGTTTTGATAATTACTATTTCAACAGCTCTGATGAGGTGTTGTCCGAGGCCTTACCAGTTAATTTTGCAACGCAGTTAAATAATGCTACTTCAGCAAAGCTTGATGCAGTAGCTACTGTGGCGGCTGGGGTTGAGCGTTTAGCTGATGTACCTATTCACTCAAGTGATGCCATTGTGCGTCGCGCACCTGCATTGCAATTAACGCAGGATGGTAAGCGTGCAGTTAAAGCTGGTTTGCCAAGTGGTTTATTTACAAGCTTGGGGTTGAAAGAGGGTGATGCTATCAAGGTGACTCAGTCAGGTGTTAGCGTAACCTTGCCCGCAACAGAGGAAAAAGGTTTGGCTGATGGCGTGGTACGTGTATCAGCTGCAACTGTGGCTAGCGCTCAATTGAGCGCTATGTTTGGTCTATTGACAGTGGAGCGCGCATGACCGAGCTTATTCAAACAATTAATACGCACGGCTTAGCGCTATTTGGCGTGTTCTTATGGCCCATTATCTGGATTTTATTGAAGATTGTGGTGGTTGTTTTGCCGATGTTTGGTTGCGTTGCATATTTGACTTTATGGGAACGTAAGTTGATTGGTTGGATGCATAATCGTTTGGGGCCTAACCGGGTTGGGCCACTAGGATTGTTGCAACCAATTGCTGACGCCTTAAAATTACTTCTTAAAGAAGTCATTATTCCTAGTAAGGCGAACAAGGTGCTCTATATCGTGGCGCCAATCATGGTAATTGCCCCAGCATTTGCAGCTTGGGCAGTTGTGCCATTTCAAGCTGAATTGGTTTTGGCTGATGTCAATGCTGGTTTGCTTTATGTGATGGCGATTACGTCGATTGGTGTTTATGGGGTGATCTTAGCGGGTTGGGCCTCTAACTCTAAATATGCTTTCTTGGGTGCTATGCGCGCATCTGCTCAAATGGTTTCTTATGAGATTGCCATGGGCTTGTCATTGGCAGCTGTATTAACGATCTCTGGCACATTAAATCTGAGCGATATTGTGAAGTCGCAGCAAACAGGTATTTTTGCTAGCATGGGCTTGAATTTCTTGTCATGGAATTGGTTGCCGTTGTTGCCGATGTTTGTAATTTATTTCATTTCTGGAGTTGCTGAAACCAACCGTCATCCATTTGATGTGGTGGAAGGTGAGTCAGAAATTGTTGCTGGTCACATGATTGAATACTCTGGAATGGCCTTTGCAATGTTCTTCTTGGCTGAGTATGCCAACATGATTCTAATTGCGGCATTGACTTCTATTATGTTCTTAGGAGGATGGGCTCCTATTGTTGATTTGCCTATCTTGCGCGATATCCCAGGTTTCTTCTGGTTGGTTGGCAAGACATTCTTCTTGCTGTCTTGTGTTATTTGGTTGCGTGCATCATTCCCTCGCTATCGCTATGACCAAATTATGCGTTTAGGTTGGAAAGTATTTATCCCCATCTCAATCTTCTGGGTGATGTTGGTGGGTGCGTGGGTATTGTCACCCTGGAATATTTGGAAATAAGGCGGAGATTAGATTATGTTTTTACGTATCCGCGAATTCTTGAGCAGCCTTTTATTAAAAGAGCTGCTTCAAGGTTTGGCTCTTACTGGTAAGTATTTGGTAAAACCAAAGTCTACGATTCAGTATCCTGAAGAGAAGACGCCAATGTCCCCTCGTTTCCGTGGGGTGCATGCATTACGTCGCTATCCCAATGGGGAAGAGCGTTGCATTGCTTGTAAATTATGCGAGGCCGTTTGCCCAGCTATGGCTATTAATATTGAGTCGGATCAGCGTGAAGATGGCTCGCGCCGCACAACACGCTACGACATTGATTTAACAAAATGTATTTTCTGCGGTTTCTGTGAGGAAGCTTGCCCAGTAGATGCAATTGTTGAAACCCATATTCACGAATACCACGGAGAAAAACGTGGTGATTTGTATTTCACAAAAGAAATGTTGTTAGCCATTGGTGATCGTTACGAAAACGAAATTGCTGCTAACAAGTCAGCGGATGCTAAATACAGATGATCTTAGACCCTAAATCAATTCTCTTTTTCATATTTGCGGCAACTTTAGTCATTGCAGCTTTGCTTGTTATTACTGCACGTAATCCCGTGCATGCTGCATTATTTCTAGTGCTGTCATTTTTTACAGCTGCTGCTATCTGGATGTTGTTGCAAGCTGAATTCTTGTCTATCGTGCTTGTGCTTGTTTATGTTGGTGCGGTCATGGTCTTGTTCTTATTCGTTGTCATGATGTTGGATTTAGATCTTGAACATCTACGCAAAGGTTTTAAACAGTTTTTGCCAGTTGCATCATTGGTTGGTGCGGTGATCGTTGCTGAGATGGCCATTGTGTTGGTTCGTGGCTTTGTTGGGACAACTGCGCCAGTTCAAGCTTTGGCTTCTGATGTGGCTGCTAATAATACAAAAGCCTTAGGCACCTTGCTTTACACCACATATTTATTTAGTTTTGAGGTGGCAGGACTTATTTTATTGGTGGCGATCATTGCGGCAGTAGCGTTAACGTTGCGCAACCGTAAGGATACTAAAACACAAGATATTGCTGATCAGATTCGCACTCGCAAAGAAGACCGTGTTCGTATTGTGACGGGTATGTCTTCAGATAGTTCTGTTAAAAAAGATTAAGGGCTGAAATATTATGACAATTACTTTGGCTCATTACCTTGTTCTAGGTGCCATTTTGTTTGCAATTGGTGTGGTTGGTGTATTTCTTAACCGTAAAAACCTAATTGTTTTATTGATGTCACTTGAATTAATACTTTTGGCTGTGAATATGAACTTCATTGCGTTCTCTCATTATTTGGGGGATTTATCAGGGCAAGTGTTTGTGTTCTTCATTTTGACTGTGGCCGCTGCCGAAGCTGCAATTGGTTTGGCTATCTTGGTAACAATGTTCCGTAAGCTTGACACGATTCATGCTGAAGATCTTGGACAACTGAAGGGCTAACAGAATTTTTATGACTATGACTCCGATGTTAAACCCTCTTGTATTGCTGGCAATCCCTTTGGCCCCATTGGTGGGCTCAGCCATTGCTGGTTTATTTGGCACTAAGTTTTTTGGTAACTTAATCAGTCGATCGATGGCTCATACAGTCACCATTCTTGGCGTGGCTATTGCTTGTATTTTGTCATTCATGGTGTTGAATGATGTCATGGCTGGTGCAAGATTTAATGAAACAATCTATGTATGGATGAAGTTAGGGGAGCTTAGCTTAGAAGTCGGCTTCTTGGTCGATCCTTTGACAGCCATGATGATGGTGGTGGTTACGTTTGTTTCTTTAATGGTGCACATTTATACCATTGGCTATATGGCAGAAGATGAGGGGTATGCTCGTTTCTTCTCTTACATTTCATTGTTTACTTTTTCAATGCTAATGTTGGTGATGAGTAATAACTTCTTACAATTGTTCTTTGGCTGGGAAGCTGTAGGTTTGGTTTCTTATTTGTTGATTGGTTTTTGGTACACAAGACCAACAGCGATTTTCGCAAATATGAAAGCATTCTTAGTTAACCGTGTAGGTGACTTTGGTTTCATTTTAGGTATTGGCCTTTTGTTAGCCTATAGTGGCAGCATGAGCTATGACGGAGTTTTTGCTCAGAAAGAAGTGCTGGTACAGCAGATGTTGCCTGGTACTGATTGGAATCTATTAACGGTGGCTTGTATTTGTTTGTTTATTGGTGCGATGGGTAAGTCAGCTCAGTTCCCATTGCATGTTTGGTTACCCGATTCTATGGAAGGCCCAACACCGATTTCAGCATTGATCCATGCTGCGACCATGGTAACGGCAGGCATCTTTATGGTGAGTCGTATGTCACCATTGTTTGAGTTGACCGATACAGCACTATCCTTTGTTTTGATTATTGGATCTATTACAGCCTTATTTATGGGCTTCTTAGGTATTGTGCAAAACGATATCAAGCGTGTGGTAGCTTATTCAACGTTATCTCAGTTGGGCTATATGACTGTGGCACTTGGTGTTTCAGCATACCCAGTTGCAGTATTTCATCTCATGACGCATGCTTTCTTTAAGGCTTTATTGTTCCTTGGTGCTGGTAGTGTCATTATGGGGATGCACCACGATCAAGACATGCGCAACATGGGTGGCTTATGGAAGTTCATGCCTATTACCTGGCTGACTTCTTTAGTAGGATCTTTAGCTCTGATTGGCACACCTTTCTTCTCTGGTTTTTATTCCAAAGATTCTATTATTGAAGCTGTAGCTGAAAGTCATATCTACGGCTCGAGCTTTGCCTACTTTGCAGTGATGGCAGGGGTGTTTATTACGGCTTTCTACTCATTCCGTATGTATTTCTTGGTGTTCCATGGCAAGGAGCGTTTTGGTCAAGCTCATGATGGCCATGGTCACGCTCATGACGACCACGATGCGCATGGTGAACATCATCACGGTTTGGCTCCAGGTCAAAAACCACATGAGTCACCATGGGTTGTGACTTTGCCGTTAGTGATGTTGGCAATTCCTTCAGTGATTGTTGGTTATTTTGCGATTGAGCCGATGTTGTTTGGGGATTTTTTTGGCAGCGCTATTTTTGTTGATCTAGAGCAGCACCACGCTATGAAAGAGCTAGCTGAAGCATTCCATGGCCCAGTAGCTATGGCCTTGCATTCATTACATAGCCCTGTACTTTATTTGGCCTTTGGTGGGGTCGCCACTGCCGCAATTTTCTACCTCTGGTTACCTCAAATACCTGCATTTTTTGCTCGTGTGCTAGCACCAGTGAAAAAGATTCTTGATGACAAGTATTACCTTGATGACTTTAATCAAGCTGTATTTGCTAAAGGTGCCCGCGTATTGGGTGCTGGTTTGTGGAAGGGTGCTGACCAAGGTCTGATTGATGGTTTGGTTGTGAATGGCAGTGCCAAGTTAATTGGTTGGTTCTCTGGCCATGTTCGCAAGGTCCAATCCGGCTACCTATATCACTATGCATTCGCCATGATTTTGGGTCTGATTGGACTCATTACATGGATTTTATATACCCATTTGGGCTCAATTAAATAAGCACAACAGCAGAGCATCTTTATATGATTCTTTCTTACGCAATTTGGCTACCGATCGTTTTCGGTTTAATTATTCTGTTTACTGGTTCGGACAATAGCAAAAGTTATGTTCGTGTTATGGCCTTGATAGGTGCTTTAATCAGCTTCGCCGTGACATTGCCGCTGGTGACAGGTTTTGATACAACAACTGCATCTATGCAGTTTGTCGAGCAGGTGCTTTGGATTCCTCGTTATGACATTAATTACTTTTTGGGTGTTGATGGAATTTCAATGTGGTTTGTTTGTTTGACGTCTCTGATTACAGTGATTGTGGTGATTGCGGCATGGGAAGTCATTACGCATAACGTTGCTCAGTACATGGCTGCATTTTTAATTTTATCTGGCTTGATGATTGGCGTTTTCTCTGCTTTAGATGGTCTGTTGTTCTATGTTTTCTTTGAGGCAACCTTGATTCCGATGTACATCATTATCGGCGTATGGGGCGGCCCTAATCGTGTGTATGCGGCATTTAAGTTCTTCTTGTATACCTTGCTCGGTTCATTGCTAACGTTGATTGCTATTTTGTATCTTTACAACGTTACCGACACATTTAATATTTTGACTTGGCATAAGGCTAAATTAGATATCGTTGAGCAGGTGATGTTGTTTGGCGCTTTCTTTATGGCATTTGCAGTTAAGGTGCCGATGTGGCCAGTTCATACTTGGCTGCCAGATGCTCACGTTGAAGCTCCAACAGGTGGTTCTGTTGTTTTGGCTGCCATTATGTTGAAGTTAGGTGCTTATGGTTTCTTGAGATTCTCATTGCCAATCGCTCCTGATGCTAGCCAGTATTTGGCACCATTCATCATTACTTTGTCTTTGGTTGCTGTTATTTATATTGGCTTGGTGGCTTTGGTTCAATCTGATATGAAGAAGTTGGTAGCTTATTCATCCATTGCTCATATGGGGTTTGTGACATTGGGTTTCTTCATTTTCAACCCAATGGGTGTTGAGGGTGCGATTATTCAGATGGTTTCACATGGTTTTATTTCTGGCGCTATGTTCTTGAGTATTGGCGTGTTATATGACCGTATGCACTCTCGTCAAATTGCTGATTACGGTGGTGTAGTTAATAAGATGCCTAAGTTCACTGCATTTGCTGTGTTATTTGCTATGGCCAATTGTGGCTTACCAGCCACCTCTGGTTTCGTTGGTGAGTTCATGGTAATTTTGGCTGCGGTTGATTATGACTTCTTGATCGGTATTTTGGCTGCAACAGCTTTGATTCTTGGCGCTGCCTATTCACTATGGATGACTAAGCGCGTATTTTTTGGCGAAGTTGCTAATGATCACGTAGCCAAGCTGAGCGATATCAATACTCGCGAGTTCTTGATGATGGGTGTTTTGGCTATTTTCACGATTGGCATGGGTGTTTATCCAAAACCATTTACAGATGTAATGCACGTTTCTGTGATCGAGCTTTTAAAGCACGTTGCAGTTAGCAAGCTTTAATCCTGATTGAGGAAAAGAAAAATATATGCAAACGATTGATTTAATTGCCCTGTTACCAGAATTGGTCCTCTCAGTAGTGGCTTGTTTGCTTTTGTTGACGGCATTCATGAATGAGCCAGCAGCGAGCAATGACAATATTTTCTACGCCCCACGGGGAACTGAACTTGCTTATAAGGCTACATTAGCAACTTTGTTGGGTTTGAGTTTTGCTTTTGGGTTGCAAGCAGTTGATCAACCGGTTCACGCTTTTAATGGCTTGTTCATGGTTGATGCTTTGTCTAGCTTGTTGAAGTCTGTGGCCTGTTTGGCGGTTTTAGTGAGCTTGATATATTCAAAGCAGTATTTAATCGACCGTGGGTTATTTCGTGTTGATTTTATTGTTTTAAGTTTGTTGGCGTTGTTAGGGCAGTGCGTTCTAATTTCAGGGTCTAATCTGATGACTCTATATTTGGGCTTGGAGTTATTGGCTTTGCCTACCTATGCATTGGTTGCCATGCAACGTGAATCAACTGCAAGCACTGAAGCCGCTATGAAGTACTTTATTTTGGGGGCGTTAGCTTCAGGTTTCTTGTTGTATGGCATGTCGATGCTCTATGGTGCAACAGGAAGTCTTGATTTGGATGAGATTGTGAAGGCGGTTGGTGATGCGCGTATTAACCGATTGGTGTTGGCCTTTGCAGTTGTATTTATTGTTTCAGGTTTAGCGTTTAAGTTGGGTGTGGCACCATTCCATATGTGGGTGCCAGATGTATATCAAGGTGCTCCAACGGCAATCACATTGATGATTGCAGGCGCCCCCAAGTTGGCGGCGTTTGGTTTGTTATTCCGTCTACTTGTGGGAGCGTTATTGCCGCTTACTCAGGATTGGCAGCCAATGATTATGATCATGGCGGTATTGTCGTTGGTAGTCGGTAACTTAACAGCGATTGCTCAGACTAATGTGAAACGCATGTTGGCATATTCCACTATTTCCCATATGGGTTTCATGATTTTGGGTATGTTGTCGATTTTTGATGGTAATGCATACAGCGGCGCATTGTTCTATGCCGTCACTTACGTGTTAACAACTTTGGGCTCATTTGGTTTACTGATGATATTGTCTCGTCAAGGGTATGAGTGTGAAACCTTGGATGATCTTAAAGGACTCAATCGCCGTCATCCATGGTTAGCATTTATGGGCTTGGTGTTGATGTTCTCTTTAGCAGGCATTCCACCGACGGTTGGGTTTGCTGCGAAATTATCTATTTTGGAAACCTTGATTGATTCAGGTCATTTGTATTTGGCCCTTATTGCTGTGATGGCATCGTTGGTTGGTGCTTTCTATTATTTGCGCGTTGTTAAGCTGATGTATTTTGATGAGCCTGTTCAAACAGCTCCTATTGAGGGCATCGGGTTTGCTAAAGCAGTATTTACATTGAATGGCTTGTTTGTGTTGCTTTGCGGTATTTACCCGGCGACATTAATGGCTTTATGTTTGACAGCTATGACTAAGACCTTGATTAGTTAGATATGACGCCAACTAGTTTAAGTTTTGAAGCTTGGTTAGTTACATTGGTCGCCCTAGTGGCGGCCAATTTGGCTTTTATGTCTCCGCGTTTTATGTTTGTTAAATCTCTATCTTATAAACATCCTGGGTGGTGTTTGTTAGAGATGTTCATTTGGTATTGTTTGGTCGGATGTTTGGCATACTTTTTGGAAAATACGATTGGTAATGTGTTCCCTAAACGTTGGGAGTTTTTTGCCATCACTATTTGTCTTTTCTTGGTGGGGTCTTTCCCAGGTTTTACTTGGCGATTTCTTTTGAAACACAGAGATAACGTTCTAGAGAGCTAGTTGTCGACATGAAAGAGAAGCGCTTAGTTGACTTACCATCTTCTGATGAACACTTAAGGGAAGTTCGTCTTTCTTCTGTTGATGCCTATCAAGGTCAATTTCTAAAGATGAAAAAGGATATTGTTTCTTTGCCGGATGGTAAGGAGACATATCGTGAATATTTAGTCCATCCAGGAGCTGTGGCCATTGTTCCAATATTAAGTGATGGCCGCATTTTGCTAGAGCGACAATTTCGTTACCCCGTTGATATGGCTATGATTGAGATTCCCGCTGGCAAGCTTGAGGTGGGAGAAGATCCTTTGTTGTGCGCTAAAAGGGAGTTGCTAGAGGAGACAGGTTATTCCGCAACTGATTGGACCTACTTGGGGAAAATACATCCCGTCATTTCTTATTCAACTGAATTGATTGAAATATTTTTAGCGCAGGGTTTAGAACCTGGTGAGCGTTGTTTGGATGAGGGTGAGTTCTTGGATGTGTTTGCTGCAACATTAGAAGAGATGCATCAGTGGATCGCCGAAGGAAAAATTACCGATGTCAAAACGATTATTGCTGTCTATCATCTATCGAGACACTTAAAAGATCATTGACTGCTTGAAATCGAAAAATATGTCACCATTTACCCTATATGAAAGTTTATAACTTAACCTGCCATCTAGACCACCGTTTTGAAGGGTGGTTTGCCTCTGAAGCCGATGCTTTGGAGCAGCAAGAAAATGGCTTACTCACTTGCCCAGTTTGCGAAAGCAAGGAGATAACTCGCTTACCTTCTGCGCCAAGAATTAGTAAGGGGGCGGTGGAAAAGTCCTCAGATCCTGCTCCAGCAGTGCCTGCAGATGGAAATTCAATGGTTCTCTCTGGTCAGGAGCATGCCAAGTTGCAGGCGCAAGTGCAAGCAACTGTGATGAAGGCTATGCGTGAACTTATTAATAAAACAGAAGATGTTGGCAATAACTTTGCTGAAGAGGCGAGGAAAATCCACTATCGAGAGGCACCTGAGCGCAGTATTCGTGGGCAAGCCAGCGAGGATGAGACGGCTGAGCTGAGGGAAGAGGGTATTGAAGTGGTTGCCTTGCCCATTTTGCCGGCTTTAAAAGACACGCTACAGTAATCTAGCGAACTTCAACTACTCGTTGTTTACGACTGTAGTCCTGAATGGGGACTTCTTGAGGTTTTAACCGGCGCTCACAAATAGGTTGGCCATCAAATATCTTAGTTACAGAGCACTCTTGGTCTGAGCTTTCTGAAATAACATGGTCTGTTGGGCTTTTTCCAGTCGTGGTGGTTGTGGCTACACTGGCTGCGGTCACCGGGTAAGCTGCTACCAAAGCACAAGCTGATATAAGGCTAAGCCCCAGTATTGTTATAAAAACAATAGGCAGTCGAAGTAATATCAGTTGAAATAAAGCCAATTGATTGAAATTTCGCTATAGTTGTAATTCTAAGAATATAAATCATGTAGGAGACAAAATGTCAGTAACTATTGGGCACCATATCAATGGTGAAGTTGTTTTTTTGGGCGGCGCTAAGATGCCTGTTTATGACCCTGCCACTGGCCAAGTGAGGGCAGAGGTCGAACTAGCTTCGCCTGATGGGGTAGCTAAAGCGGTTGCTGCAGCAAAAGCTGCTTTTCCTGCTTGGTCTAATACGCCAGTTACCCGTCGTGCCAAAGTAATGTTTAATTTCAAGAGTATTATTGAGGCTCGGGTCGATGAGTTGGCTGAGGTTATTACACGTGAACATGGCAAGACTTTCGATGACGCAAAAGGTGAGATTGCACGTGGCCTAGAGGTGGTTGATTTCGCCTGTGGTATTCCGCAACTACTCAAAGGCGAATATACCGAGCAAATCGCTAGGGGTATGGATGCTTGGACAATGCGTCAAGCTTTAGGTGTGTGTGCAGGAATCACGCCATTTAATTTCCCTGCAATGGTGCCGATGTGGATGTACCCAGTCGCTATTGCTTGCGGTAATACATTTATCTTGAAGCCTTCAGAAAGAGATCCTTCTGCGGCATTATTGGTTGCAAAGTGGTTAGAGGAAGCCGGATTACCTAAAGGTGTTTTTAATGTGGTGCATGGCGATAAAACTGCAGTAGATGCCTTGCTCACCCATGTGGATGTGAAGGCAGTGAGTTTTGTTGGATCGACACCGATTGCCTCCTACATTTATGAGACAGCTGCGAAACATGGCAAGAGGGTTCAAGCTTTAGGTGGTGCTAAAAATCATATGGTTGTGATGCCTGATGCCGACCTAGATCAGGCAGTAGATGCGTTGATGGGCGCTGCATACGGCTCTGCAGGCGAGCGTTGCATGGCAATTTCAGTCGCGGTGGCGGTTGGTGCTGTTGGAGATGCATTAATTGAGAAATTAACTACACGCATTAAAAGCCTCAAAATTGATAATGGCATGAAGCCTGGCGCTGAAATGGGGCCATTGGTCACTAAGACTCATTTAGACAAGGTGACAGGTTATGTTGATGCGGGTGTAAAAGAGGGTGCCAAATTGGTGGTCGACGGGCGAGGTTTAAAGGTCCAGGGTTCTGAAAATGGATTCTTCTTGGGTGGATGTTTATTTGATGAGGTTAAACCTCATATGAGTATCTACAAAGAAGAGATTTTTGGCCCAGTGTTAGGCGTGATGCGTGTTCCTGATGTGGCGACAGCTATTGAGCTAATTAATGATCATGAGTTTGGTAATGGGACCGCTATTTTTACGCGAGATGGCAACACGGCCCGAGAGTTTGTTAACCGTATTCAAGTCGGTATGGTTGGGGTGAATGTGCCAATTCCAGTGCCAATGGCATTCCATTCATTTGGTGGATGGAAGCGAAGCTTATTTGGAGATCATCATGTGCACGGCCCAGAAGGTGTACGTTTTTATACGCGTATGAAGGCAGTTACGCAGCGTTGGCCTGAAACGATCGCTCAAGGACCTAGTTTCTCAATGCCTGTTAATGGCTAGAGGGTTAATGAGCTAAAGTTTGATTTTGATCATTTTATGAATGTATAACAGGGGCTAGAATAGCCCCTGTGTCTTCCTTAGAGAACCTTCAAACCCCGAATTCTGGTGAACCACTGTTTCAGCCGGATTTACTGAAGCGTTTTGATGTTAATGGACCTAGGTATACCTCTTATCCGACGGCTGATCGGTTTCATGATCAGTTTGATGAATCTGATTACGTGGCGGCGTTGAGACGTTGTGCCCATGCCCAAAAGCCCTTATCGCTTTATTTCCACTTACCTTTTTGCCCCAATATTTGCTATTACTGTGGTTGTAACAAAATTATTACTAAAGACCATGGGCGCAGCGCTAAATATATAAAGTATTTGGCCAAAGAGATGGCGCTGGTTGTTGGTTCCATGGGTCATCAGAGTAAGAAGATTCCTGTATCCCAGTTACATTGGGGTGGTGGTACACCCACATTTTTATCTCATGAGGAGATGACCGAGTTAATGGGGTATATCCGCCAGCATTTCGATTTGCAAGCGGGGGGTGAGTATTCTATCGAGATAGATCCTCGAAGGGTTACGGAATCAGATATTCAGTTGCTGGCCCAATTAGGTTTTAATCGAATTAGCCTGGGTGTGCAGGATTTCAATTTAGAGGTACAGCAAGCTGTTCATCGTGTGCAAACGATGGAAGAAACTAAAGCTGTGCTTGATTGGGCCAAGAAGTATGGTTTTAATTCTAGTAGTGTTGATTTGATTTATGGGTTACCTAAGCAGACACCGGAGACATTTAAGGAGACAGTTCAATCAGTGATTGAGATGAGTCCAGATCGATTGTCGGTTTATAGCTATGCCCATTTGCCCACTATTTTTAAACCGCAAAGACGTATTCTTGAAGCTGATTTACCTCTAGCTAGTGATAAGTTAAGCATTCTGGCAAATACGATCGACCAATTGGATGCGGCAGGCTTTATATTTATTGGCATGGATCATTTTTCTAAGCCGCATAATGAGCTAGCTGTTGCCCAAAAAGAGGGCCGTTTACATCGTAATTTTCAAGGGTATTCAACTCAGGCTGAGTGTGATTTATTAGCATTTGGTATTTCATCGATCGGGAAAATAGATGATACCTATGCTCAAAACGTGAAAACCTTAGATGAATACTATGCTGCACTAGATGCTCATCATTTGCCTACATTCCGAGGGTTGAGGTTAACCCACGATGATGTGCTTAGACGTGAACTAATTGGTGAGTTGATGTGTCAGTTTGCACTGGATACAGCCCAATTCTCACGTGACCATCAGATTGATTTTCGAACATATTTTTCCAAAGAAATGACTGAGTTGGCTGATTTGGAGGCGGCTGGTTTATTGGAGTGGCAGGGGGATGCCCTGGTAATTCCAATAAAAGGGCGCCTGCTTGTTCGCCGTGTGGCAATGACCTTTGATCGACATTTGAGGGATGCCCGAACTGAAGCACGTTATTCCAAAGTGGTTTAATAATCACTTCATTGAATAGAAACTATAATGAAGGCCTTACCTAACGAGGTCTAAAAACCCCTATGCGCTACCCGCGTTTTAATGTCCGCCTAGAAATTTTCATATTTGTCTTGGCGGCATATTTTTCTCTATTTCTGAACCAATCTTTATGGGGTTCGTTGGTGGCATCTCAATCAGGTGATGAAGCTACTGTTATTGCATTTATGGTGGCGATGGTGGTTGGGGTGACAGCGCTTCAGTTTGGAGTTTTGAGTCTATTAATTTATAGACCCATTGCCGTGCCTTTAGGAATTGCCCTCTTACTTAGCGGTGTCTCAGCTGATTTTTTTGCTAAAAAATATGGCGTGTTCTTTGATATGTCGATGGTGCGAAATATTGTTAGCACCAATACGGCAGAAGCGAGGGAGTTATTTACTTTATCGTTATTGGTCCATTTTTTGATTTATGGTTTGCCAGGTATTTTATTGTTGAGTTTTTTCCGTATCAAATCGACATCTTTTTTTAAGGGTGGTCTATTTAAATTAGCGATGATCGCTCTTTCTCTAGTGGTGGCAGCGCTGAGCTTTTTAGCTGTATTTAAGAATTTCTCTGCAACCATGAGAAATAACACAGAGATTCGCCATTTGGTTCTGCCCATGAGCTATTTAATTTCAACACCGCGAGTCTTGTTTGAGTCTGGGGTAGAGGCACAAAAAGAGTTGACACCTATTGGTTTGGATGCGGCTAGAGGGCCTAGTTCGGCGGCTAAGCCAACGCTGTTGGTTTTAGTGGTCGGTGAAACGGTGCGCGCAGCTAACTGGGGATTGTCTGGTTATGCAAGACAAACCACTCCAAACTTGGCGAAACAAGATGTATTTAATTTTCCTTATGTGGTGAGTTGTGGGACCAATACTGAGGTTTCTGTGCCCTGCATGTTCTCCCCGTGGGGTAGAAAAAATTATGATGAGAAGAAAATTCGTTCGAGTGAGTCTTTATTGCATGTGATTGCTAGGGCGGGGATTCCCGTAACTTGGATTGATAACCAATCAGGTTGTAAGGGTGTTTGTAAGGGGTTAAAAGATATTGATGCTAAATCTTTGGGGATGCCAGAGATGTGTCCTGATACTGGTTGTTACGACGAAACTTTAGTCAAAGGACTAGGTGCTGCAATCAACAATGTTAAAGGGGATCAGGTTGTCGTGTTGCACCAGTTGGGTAATCATGGGCCAGCTTACTACGCTCGCTACCCAAAAGAATTTGAACAATTTAAACCAGTTTGTGCCAGCTCAGACTTAGGCCGTTGCACCCAGCAAGAAATTTTTAATGCCTATGATAATGCGATTCTTTACACAGACCATGTGCTGTCGAAGTCGATTAATCTTTTGAAAACTGAGACGAATAGAAATGTTGTTTTTATTTATTTGTCGGATCATGGTGAATCCTTAGGTGAGTCTGGTTTCTATCTTCATGGATTACCCTATGCAATTGCTCCCAAGGAACAAACAATGGCACCGATGTTCATGTGGGTTTCGAAACACTTTATGAAAGAAAATAAATATTCTGAAGAATGTTTGACTCATCGTGCAAAAGAGCCAGCGCATCACGACAATTTATTTCATACGGTCCTAGGCCTGCTCAATATTCACACCAATCTTTATGATGCTAAGTGGGATTTAGTGGCTGCTTGCCATCGTTGACATAAGTAGATGAATTGATTGATGTCGTTTAGTTTTAAAAAGGACTATGGATATGTGGTTGAAAAATTTTTTAGGCTTACTTCAGCGCCGTTTAATTGGGGCTTTGATGTACTCGATTGCTGGCATTTTGGCTGCGTGGAAGTCAGAAGAGGCTATTAAAGTTGAGTTGACTTTGCTGCCCATTCTGATTGCTGTGGCTTTGTATTTTGGTCCGGGGAAGGTTGAGAAAGTTTTGCTGATTGGTAGTGCAATGTTGGTGTTGATTGTTGAGCTATTAAACACCGGCCTAGAGAAAACCATAGATCGTATTTCAGCTGAGCGTCATGAGCTTTCAAGAATTGTCAAAGATATTGGTAGTGCTGCTGTATTGGCAGCCTTAATTAATTTATTAATGGCCTGGACCATTATTTTTCTTTAAATAAGTCTGGCATTTAGGGCTTATTGAGCCAGCCTTTTAGCTATCGTTTGATATTGATCAAATGATAATCATTCTTATTTATGCTATAGTTTAGCCATTCTATAAACGTAGAGGCTTGGATGTTAGCTATTGCCATGGTTACATTTAGAGAGGGGTTAGAGGCTCTCCTAATTATTGCAATTTCAATTGTTTATTTCTCCTCACTCGGTGCCGTAAACCTGGTCAGAGCAGTGGTGCTCGGGGCTGTTTTGGCTGTCATGAGTTGTATTGGTCTGGGCATATTGTTTGCAACTATTGGCGGTTTGGCTCCTATCTGGGAGGCTTGTTTGGCTACCTTTGCTGCAGTTTTAGTAGTTAGTTGTACGTGGCACATGTTAAAGCATGGACCTAAGATGGGCCTTTTGATTCGGGAGCGTCTTGCGCGTGTTTCAGATGGGAAAGCCTTTGGCGCTGTGTTAGTAACATCTTTTTTGATGTTAGGGCGGGAAGGTTTGGAAGCTGCCGCTATGTTGGCCTCATTGGCCACGCAAGAGGACACTCAGCAATTAGTTCCTGCTGCGGTGGCGGGCTTGATCTTGGCAGCAATTGTGGCTGGTTTATGGCTTAAGTTGGGTAAAACAGTTAATTTAAGTGCAGTCTTTAAAGCCAGCGCCATCTTTATGAGCATTTTTTCTATTCAGTTGGTAATTTATGCTTTCCATGAATTCACTGAAGCCAATGCTATACCCATGTTAGATAATAATTACTGGCATTTGGCGACAGAAGACTATGCTCCAGAAGGAGTTTATGGGTCTTGGTTGAGTTATCTAATGGCTGCTTCGCCATTTATATATGCTGCTTATATTAAGCTGGTAAAGCCTAAGGCAGCTAGCTAAGCAACGCTAGCCTAGAAAGGCTAGCAAATCCTGCGAACTTGATAATTAATTTACCCAAATAGCGGGTTTTTTAGCAGTTTTCGCAACATCCTCTAAATAGGCTTGATGAGCCTCTTGTTCCTCTATAGTTGCTAATTGAATGACGAGACTAGTTGGCAGGGGCTTTCTTTTAGATTTATCAGTTTCACTTTCGCTGCCGATGAGATCAATACTTAGATCATTTTGTCCGCGGGTCATCGCCAAATACACCTCAGCTAAAAGCTCGGCATCTAGTAATGCGCCATGCAATGTTCTGTGATCATTGCTGATGGCAAAGCGTTCACATAAAGCATCCAAGGAATTTCTTCTACCTGGGAACATTTCTCGAGCATCTTTTAATGTATCAATAACACCTGATACATGGCTGCTCAATTTACCAAGCTTTAGCAGGCTTAATTCCATGTCTAGAAAGCCAACATCGAAGGGCGCATTGTGAATAATGATTTCCGCATCTTTTAAGAAATCAATAATTTCATGAGCGATATCTGCAAATACAGGTTTATCTGATAAAAACTCAACAGTTAATCCGTGCACGGCGATTGCCCCAGCATCAATATCTCTTTGTGGATTGATGTAGTGGTGAAGTTTGTTCCCTGTTAGGCGACGATCAACCATTTCAAGGCAGCCAATTTCAATCACTCGGTCGCCTGTTGCTGGATTTAAACCGGTAGTTTCTGTGTCTAGAATAATTTGGCGCATATTAATATTTAATCTGTCAGCATTTCTGGTTCGATTTTTCTAGGACCTGTTCCGCTGTATTTATCCAGATAAAGATAAATGACGGGGGTGATCAGTAAGGTAATCACTTGAGAAACTAATAAGCCTCCAACTACCGCAATACCTAAGGGTTGGCGTAATTCAGCGCCAGCGCCTAAGCCAACAGCAATAGGTAGCGCACCCATTAACGCAGCTAAGGTGGTCATCGTAATAGGTCTGAAGCGAAGTAGGCAGGCTGTACGAATGGCTTCTCTGGGACTTAATCCTTGAGATCGTTGTGCTTCAAGTGCAAAGTCGATCATTAAAATGGCATTCTTTTTGACAATACCAATCAGTAACAAGATGCCAATCGTTGCAATAATGGTTAGCTCTAAATCAAATATTCTTAAGAAGATGAGTGCGCCAATAGCCGCTGATGGTAACCCTGCCAAAATGGTGAGCGGGTGGATGTAGCTTTCGTATAGCACGCCTAGCAAGATGTAAATCACCGCAACGGCTGTTAGCAAGAGGATGATTTGGCTAGACTGACCGCTTTGGAATACAGCCGCATCGCCACCATAGCTCGTAATGATCGAAGGCGGAAGTTGCACCTCTTTAACGTACTGTTCTAGCTTTTTGGTGGCATCACCAAGAGCCACATCAGGCGCTAGGTTGAAGGAGATCGTCACTGCTGGTACTTGTCCTTGATGGTTAACGGCTGTAGGACCAATACTTCTTTTAAACTTGGCTACGCTTGAGAGCGGGACAAGTCGATCGCTCGTGCGTCCGCGGACATAGATGGAGCCTAAGTCTGTTTCATATTGCTTGTACTCATCGCCAACTTGTAAGATTACTTGATAAGTATTAACACTGGTATAGATCGTTGAAACTTGTCGTTCGCCATAAGCGGAATAGAGGGCATTACGAATCTCAGAGATGGTAACTCCAGCGCTAGCAGCCTTATCCCGATCAATTTCAATTTGTGCTTGCAAACCTTTTAGTTGTGAGTCAGTGGTGATGTCACGGAAGAGGTCGTTGTCCGCGCGCATTCTTTCCACAACTTTATTAGCCCAATCATTCACACCTTCAAACCCAACACTTTGTAAGATGTACTGGTAGCGACTCTTAGTTACTTTACCGCCTAGTTGCAAATTCTGAATAGGACGCAAGTAGATCGCTAATCCTGGAACATTTTTGAGATCGCTACGAAGGCTTTCTAAAACCTTTTTCATGCTTACTCGATCGCTGCGTGGTTTTAGGTTAACAAACATGCGCCCAGAGTTGGTGCCAGAGTTTGCACCCCCGCCAAGTAAAGAAACTAAGCCTTCAACGTTAGGATTTTTGCGCACGATATCTGCGGCTTGAGTTTGAAGTTCTAACATCGCATTAAAGGAAATGTCATCAGCTGCTTCTGTGGTAACGAAGAGTTGGCCAATATCTTCTTCAGGGAAAAATCCTTTAGGGCTCCACGCAAACAATGCGACAGTTAAGACGAAAGTCGCTAGGGCTCCTTGGAGAACGCGTTTTTGATTGTTTAATGCCCAATCAAGAGCTTTTTCATAAGCGTTAAGAACTATCTGAAAATATTTATCAAACTTAATTGTGATTTCTTTCTCGGTCGCTGCTTCACCATGTTTAGGTAGAAATTTACTGCAAAGCATAGGGACAAGAGTTAGCGAGATGATCGCAGAAACTAATATTGAAAGTGCTACAACTACTGCAAACTCTCTAAATAGTAAGCCAATAGGGCCTGGCATGAAAAAGATCGGGATGAATACGGCCACTAAGGAAATTGAAATGGATAGAATGGTGAAGCTGACTTCGCGGCTGCCTTTTAAGGAGGCCTTGAGTGGATGCATGCCAGCTTCGATGTGGCGCATGATGTTCTCAAGAACAACAATTGCATCGTCCACGACCAAGCCTACAGCAATGGTGACGCCAAGTAGCGACACGTTGTCCAGGCTGTAGCCCAGCCAATACATTAGGAAAAATGCACCAATCAAAGAGACTGGCAAGCTGAGCGCGGGAATGATCGTTGCGGCAGCATGTTTTAAGAACAAGAAAATGACTAAAACAACTAGACCAACTGTTAATAATAGAGTGAGGTTGACATCATGAATCGATTCACGAATCGAGATTGATCGATCGATCAGCAGGTTGAGCTTAATCGATGCTGGCATTTGTTTTTCAAATTTAGGCACCATGGCTCTAACGCCATCAACCACATTAACTGAGTTAGCTGTAGGTTGTCTTAAAACGGCTAGGGCAATTGATCGTTCACCGTTAAATGAAGCAGAGGTTTTAACGGATTCGTAACTTTCGGCAACATCAGCAACATCTTTTAATCTGACAGGAAGCCCATTTCTTTGAGCAATGACTAAGTTGGCGTAGTCGCTTGCTTTAACCATTTGTTCGTTTGCATAGATGGTTAGTAATTGTCTTGGGCCATCCAATACGCCCACAGGGGTGTTCGAGTTAGCGCTGTTAATCGCTGAGGCTAAATCATTGACTGTTAGATTCTTGGACGCTAGTTGATTGGGGTTCACTAATACTCGAACCGCATATCTTTTTTGACCATACACCAACACTTGGGCAACGCCATCGATTGTCGATAGCGTTGGTGAAATGAGATTCTCAGCGTAATCATTGATTTGGGATAAATCCATTGAAGGCGAAGTCATCGTCATGATTAACACCGGCGCATCGGCTGGGTTGACTTTCCGATATGACGGTGGATTGGTCATCTCAATGGGTAAACGTTTTTGCGCACGTAAAAGTGCAGCTTGTACATCTACAGCAGCTTTGTCGATATCACGGTTATTGTTAAATTCGAGTGTGATGTTGGATGAGCCAAGCGTGTTAGTGGAGCTGATGACCGTAATACCATCGATCGTTGAGAATTCTTTTTCTAAAGGGAGCGCCACCGATGACGCCATATTCTCTGGACTAGCCCCAGGCAGGTTGGCACTTACCTGAATAACAGGGGTGTTAAAACTAGGAAGGGCGGCAACTGGAATATTGAGGTATGCCATTGCACCAGCCACAACTACGGCTACTGATAGCAATGTCGTCATGACCGGACGACGTATACATAATTCTGAAAGATTCATTTGTTAACGGTTTTCTCAGCTGGATTTGGGACTTCTTTGATGCTGCTGTTAGGGCGGAGATTTTGTTTTCCTTCAACAACTATTTTGTCTGTTTCTTCGACGCCTGTTACGACAGTTTCCCCTTGATACTGATAAACCACTTTAACTGGTTTTAAAGCAACTTTATTTTCTTTTTGAACCACGTATAAATGGTCACCTTTAGAGTTGGTGACGATAGCCTGGGTTGGAACCACCAGTGCATCTTGCAAAGTTTTTGCTTTTAGTTTGACGCGTACAAATTGCCCTGGAATCATTAGGTTCTCTTTATTGGCCAGTTGAGCTTTAACGCGAACAGCTCCAATGGCTGGGTCAATTTGATTGTCGACAACGTAAACTTTACCTTCAATAGGTGTTTTAGAGCCAGTGACTTCGATGCTAACAGTGAGTTCCTCGCTTGCTTCACGCTTGCCTAATAGCAGAGGGATTTCTTTTTCTGAAACAGTGAACTGCACATTGATTGGGTCCAGTTGCGTAATTGTGACCATGGCTCCAGTGGTGGTTGTGGCAGTTGCGCTTGTGCTGGTTGAAACATTTGTACCGGCTTGCACAAGGCTGCCCGGAAACACATTGATGACGCCTGCGCGACCGCGAATAGGGGAGCGGATATGGTCAAAGCTCAAGGCAACTTCTGCAGCTTTAGCGCTTGCTTCAGCTGATTTCATATTGGCTTGTGATGTATCAACGGCTGCTTGTGATAGAAATTTCTTTTCAAGTAATTCTGTTGAGCGCTTGTATTGGCGTGCTGCATCATCGGCTAAAGCTTTTGCTTTTTCAAAGTTGGCTCGATCAGCGCGGTCATCTAGTGAGAACAGTAAGTCTCCTGCTTTAACTTCTTGCCCTTCTTTGATATGAATTTTGCTAACGAGGTTTGTTGTTTGAGGACGAATATCCACAATATTGGCAGCCACAATATTACCGGTGGCTTCAATGATGATTGGGATCTGCTTCTTCTCGATAATTTTGGTGGTTACAACTTGGGGAGGTATTTTTTTGCCGGTATCTGGGAAAAAATAGTTGTAGGTATAGTTGCTACCGTAAATCAGCGCTATCGCTATCACGACATATATTTTGTGATGCAACACCCACCCAATAATTTTTTTTAGATCTATTTTTTTTATTAGTTGTAGTAACTGTGTAAAAAGTTTGCAGCCAAGTTGTCGTAGTTTCTGCTTAATTTGATCGATAAATTTCATAGTTCTAGGGTGGGTCGTGCCAACCGCTATCTCCTTATTTGTTCTAGAAGAATTTTCGCATATTTGGCGGGGTTTTTCAGGGTTAATACCCATCCTAAAGGACTATTTGGCATGACTTAGGATTTTTTCTACTCCTTTGTTGGCTAATGCATCCGCTAACTCGTTGCCAGGGTGTCCCGCATGACCTTTTACCCAGTGCCAGTCAATTTGATGTTTACCGAGTAGGCTGTCTATTTCTTGCCATAAATCGACATTTTTAACGGGAGCTTTGCTGGCTGTTTTCCAGCCGCGAGCCTTCCATCCTCCCATCCATTCCGTAACACCTTGCATGACGTATTTAGAATCTGTGTAAAGACTGACATGACAGGCTAACTTGAGCGCCTTAAGTGCTTCAATGACCGCGGTCATTTCCATGCGGTTATTGGTTGTTTGGGCTTCGCCACCAAATAAGTGCTTCTCTTTATCTCCTGATTTGAGAACAACTCCCCAGCCGCCTGGCCCTGGGTTACCTTTACAGGCCCCATCTGTATAAACAGTCACTTTACTCGCATGGGGCTGATTGTCATGAGTCATGGACGGCTTTCTGAACGATTTTTTGTTGTGGGCTGGTTAGATTAGTTGCAGGGCTTAGCTGGTTGTTGGCGAGGGCAGGTTTGGCATCTATTTTGCCCACTAAGGTCATGCCAGATACTCTTTTTACGGCAGATACCATGAACACAGCACCTAAAACTGGCCACCATCGATCGCCAGCTTTCTCCAAAAAACCTAATTTTTTCATGCCTGACTTACTCCTTAATGGGAGTCTGTAGCAACCAAACCTACCTCGATCAACTGAAAAATTTAATAATTTCAACCAATCTTTAATGCGTAAAAGGTCTATAAATTGACCTTCTCTAGGTAAATAGGGGGTTTGAGCCAGTATATGACTGAAATACTGCCTTAATCCCCATAAGCTAGCTGGGTTAAAGCCTGATATCACAACTCGACCCTCTGGCATCAAGACTCTCTCCACCTCTCTTAGAACAGCATGTGGATCTACAGCAAACTCCAAAACATGGGGTAGCACAACTAAATCTAAGCTTTGGTTAGCAAAAGGAAGTTCTTCAGGTAGGCCGTCTACTGCATGCCAAAGGTATGTTGGTTCTTCATTTTGGGCTGGTTTGTCATGGGGCGCTCTCAGAATGATTTGTAAGGGCATTCTGTTCTCTTGAAGCGTTGAAATTTGAGGTAAACCAATCTGAAGTGCATGGTAGCCAAAAATATCGCTCACAATGTGGTCAAATTGAGCCTGTTCCCAGTCTAGGACATATTTTCCTGGGGGTGAGCTTAGCCAGGCATCCCAAGATGACCAAGGTGCTTTGCTTGCTATAGTGGGCTTTGCTCGATTCATGTATTGATTTTTAAATGCCTAAACAAATATTACAGGTTCAACCAATTGCTTCTTATGACGACAACTACATTTGGTTGTTGTCAGATGGTTATTTTGCCGTAGTTGTTGATCCGGGTGATGCCCAACCGGTGATAGCTTACTTGAAAGAGCATCACTTGGAGTTGAAATCAATTTTAATCACGCATCATCACGCTGATCATGTGGGTGGAATTGTTGAGCTACATGATTGGGCGTTGGCATCAGGTTGGGATGCGCCTGCTGTCTATGGCCCCATGATGGAGAATATCCCTTTGCGGACGGAGAGCTTGATGCAGGGTGATAGCTTGCATCTTCAGGCTCCTGCCTGTGAGGTATTTGTTGTTGAGGTCCCGGGGCACACCTTGGGACATTTAGCTTTTTATGTGGAGGCGGGGCAAAGTAAACATTTATTCTGTGGTGATACTTTATTTGCTTCAGGGTGCGGACGAGTTTTTGAAGGTACACCTTCGCAAATGTTTGATTCGCTGATGAAGCTTAAAGGCTTGCCTGACGATACCTGGATACATTGTGCTCATGAATACACCCTTAGCAATATAAAATTCGCGCTTGCTGTTGAACCCCAGAATCAAGATTTGCTTGATTGGAAAATTAAGGCGCAAGCACTGAGAAATGCTGGTAAACCTACTTTACCAACAACGATGGCACATGAAAAACGCGTTAACCCATTTCTTAGATCCAATATGCCGTCTGTGGTTGCAGGTGTAGTTAAGAGTCAGCCTTTAGTTAATGAAGAGCCCGTGCATGTTTTTGCTGCTCTGCGTGCATGGAAAGATGGATTTAAATAATGTTAGATAAATTGGTTCGTTATTCGCTGGGGATTGGGTTGGTGCTTCTATTAAGTGCTTGCGCATCACTCAATGGTGACTGGACAAATGAACCAAGTAAGGTCGTTACTAAAAATAGTAAGGCGGTAAGAGCTCCAAGGGTGGATATTGATAAACAATCCGTTCGTTCTTTGGATGCCCCGTATAACGACTTGTGGGATCGGGTTCGTGATGGTTTGGCTATGGATGATATGGAGAGTCCATTGGTCATTAAACATGTGCGCTGGTATGCCGATCGACCTGATTATGTTGACCGCATGATGTCAAGATCTTCTCGATACCTTTTTTATATTGTTGAGGAAGTTGAGCGCCGCAAGATGCCGATGGAATTAGCGTTGTTGCCATTCGTGGAGAGTGCATTTAATCCGGAAGCATTCTCTCGAGCTAAGGCATCAGGTATGTGGCAGTTTATGCCGGCCACTGGTAAAGATTTTAAATTGACCCAAAATATTTTTAGGGATGAGCGGCGTGATGTGATTCAGTCAACTGATGCAGCGCTTGATTATTTGCAGCGTTTGTACAAGATGTTTGGGGATTGGCATTTAGCTTTAGCGGCTTATAACTGGGGTGAGGGTAATGTTGCTAAAGCCATTAAACGTAATCAAGGAAAAGGCTTGCCCACGGATTACATGAGTTTAACGATGCCTGATGAGACGCGTAATTACGTGCCGAAATTATTGGCAGTTAAGCGAATTATTGAAGATTCAAAAGCCTACGGGTTGAATCTACCTAAATTAGAAAATCACCCATACTTTGTTATTGTTACTACGTCAAAAGATGTGGATGTAGATTTGGCAGCAAATTTTGCGAGGATGAGTTTGGCTGAATTTAAGTCGATGAATCCTTCATTTAATAAACCCGTTATTTTAGGTGCGACAGAGCCACAAATTTTGTTGCCATTTGGTAGGGCTGCATCTTTCCAAGATAATTTGGATGCACATAAAGGCCCGCTTTCTTCTTGGACGGCAATTCGTTTGGGAACCAGAGAGAGCGTTGATCAGTTAGCTAAGCGCTTGAGTGTGGATGCAGGTCAGTTGAGAGAAATTAATGGTATTCCTAAGGGGATGAGAATTAAGCCTGGTTCAACGGTCATCATCCCTAAATCTAAAAAATCAGGAGATGTGCCAGAGAGTTTGGCTTCAAATGCCATGCTCAGCCTTGAAAAAGAAGAGTTGGCCAAAAAGAAGGTAAAGGGCAAGAAAGTTGTCGCTAGTAAAGCAGCTCCAAAGTCAAAGCCCAAAGCTAAGAAGGCGCCAGTTAAAGAAACAAAATTAGCTGAAAACCGAAAAAAATCTAATTAATCGCAACAAAAATATCGGGTGAATCCCTGACCTGTCAGACCCTAGTCAGCCTGTGGCTTCAAATTCTTATGATTTGAATAAATTGTCATTGGTTGATTTGGGAGTGATGTATGTCTGCGTATAAAGCATTTCATGAACGTTCTGTAAAAGATCCTCAAGGTTTCTGGGCTGAGCAAGCACAGTTAATTGAATGGCAAAAACCATTTGATCAAGTCTTAGATTACAGTCATCCACCATTTGCAAAATGGTTCATCGGTGGCAAGACCAACTTGTGTCACAACGCAGTTGACCGTCATTTAAAAGATCGTCCGAATCAGCAAGCATTGATCGCTGTGTCAACAGAAACAGATCAAGAGAAAATCTATACTTTCCAAGAGTTACATACAGAAGTTAATCGTATGGCCGCCATTCTTAAGGCTAATGGCGTGGTTAAGGGTGATCGCGTTTTGATTTATATGCCAATGATTGCAGAGGCTTGTTTTGCGATGTTGGCTTGTGTTCGTTTGGGGGCTATTCATTCGGTTGTGTTTGGTGGGTTTGCTTCACACAGTTTGGCTTCACGTATTGATGATGCAAAGCCTAGGATGGTGATCTTGGCTGAGGCTGGCGCGCGCGGTGGTAAGCCTGTGCCCTACAAGCCATTGCTAGATGAGGCCATTAAGCTTTCGGAGCATAAGCCAGCCAAAGTGTTGGTGGTAGATCGTCAGTTGGTGGAATACTCTAAAGTAGAGGGACGTGATTTAGATTACGCCACAGAGCGAGCAAAAGTGATGGATGCCGTGGTGCCTTGTGAGTGGTTGGATGCTACCGATCCCTCTTATATTCTCTACACATCTGGTACTACAGGAAAGCCTAAAGGTGTTCAGCGTGATACGGGTGGTTATGCCGTTGCATTAGCTGCTTCTATGCGCCATATTTATGGTGGCCAACCTGGTGAGGCGATGTTTACAACATCAGATATTGGTTGGGTGGTGGGCCATAGCTACATTATTTATGGCCCATTGTTAAATGGTATGGCAACGATCATGTACGAGGGCACACCATTGCGCCCTGATGCTGGTATTTGGTGGCAGTTAGTTGAGAAGTATAAGGTTTCCGTGATGTTCTCTGCGCCAACTGCTGCACGCGTGTTGAAGAAACAAGATCCTGCTTTCTTAACTAAATATGACTTATCAAGCTTGCGCTCAGTATTTTTAGCCGGTGAGCCCTTGGATGAACCAACTGCTACTTGGTTACATCAGGCAATTAATAAGCCGATTGTTGATAACTATTGGCAGACTGAAACTGGTTGGCCTATGTTGGCCTTGCAACGCGGTATTGAGGTGATGCCACATAAGTTTGGTTCGCCAGGTGTGCCGGTTTATGGCTACAACATGAAATTGTTAGATGACGCAACGGGCGCCGAATTAGGTGCTGACCAAAAGGGTGTGGTAGCGATTGAGGGCCCATTGCCTCCTGGATGCATGCAAACAGTTTGGGGTGACGATGACCGTTTTGTAAAAACTTACTGGCAAACCGTGCCAGGCAAGATGGTGTACTCAACTTTTGACTGGGGCATTAAAGACAAAGATGGTTATTTCTTTATTTTGGGTAGAACCGACGATGTGATTAACGTGGCAGGGCATCGTTTGGGTACTCGTGAAATTGAGGAAAGTATTTCTAGTCATGCAAACGTAGCTGAAGTTGCTGTGGTGGGTGTAGAGGACAAGCTAAAAGGCCAGGTGGCCGTCGGTTTTGCGATCCCTAAGGATGCAAACAACACCGCAACCCTTGAAGCTGAAATCCTCAAGACAGTTGATGCTCAGCTGGGTGCCGTAGCAAGGCCAGCACGCGTGTATATAGTGACAGCGCTACCTAAAACACGCTCAGGCAAGATTGTTCGCCGTGCGTTGCAAGCTGTGGCTGAAGGCCGTGATCCTGGGGATTTGAGTACGCTAGATGACCAAACAGTTTTGGCACAAATTAAAACGCTGTTGGCTTCTTGATAAAAAGGCTCTGTGAGCCTGTAACTATATGAATAAAGGGGAATTTGTTCCCCTTTATTCATTGATAAATCAGGGTAATTCCTGATCAAAAGAAGCCAATAAGGTATAATTTCGTAGTTACGTTATTAGATACCGCCCTAGCGCTTAAAGACACATATACCTCCCGAAAATTCCCAGACCGGAGGAGTCTTTTCCGGATAAAGGGTGTGTCGGATGGCAGTAGGGCATTGGAGATACCTTTGCTGCCACCGTTGATTCTTTCTTTACCCCCAGCAGTCTTGGCCCTTGCCGATGGAACCCTTTTCCAGGGTTACAGTATTGGTGCGCCTGGGCAATCTGCTGGAGAGGTTGTTTTTAATACTGCCATCACTGGATATCAAGAAATCCTTACGGATCCGAGTTATTCACGTCAACTGGTAACCTTGACTTATCCGCATATTGGAAATGTTGGTGTGAATCAGCAAGATAGTGAATCGACTAAGATTCATGCCGCTGGTTTGATTATCAAAGACCTATCTCCGATAGCCTCTAACTTCCGCTGTGAAAAAACGCTGACTGATTATTTAGTTGGTGAAGGTGTCGTTGGGATTTCTGGGATTGATACTAGAAAGCTAACTCGCATCTTGCGTGACAAAGGTGCCCAGCCCGGTGCCATTGTCGCTGGGAGGATTGGCGATTCGATGGACAGTATTTGTGAGAAAGCCTTAGTTGCAGCCAAGGGCTTTCCAGGCATGGCTGGTTTGGATCTTGCCCAAGTTGTTACAACTTCCGATGCCTACGAATGGGTTGAGGGGGAATGGGGTTTGACGGCCGTTAATGGTCAGCCTGGTTTCACAAAATTAGAAAAACCGTTAAAACACGTTGTTGCTTATGACTTTGGTGTTAAGCGAAATATTTTGCGCATGTTGTCAGAGCGCGGATGTCGTTTGACGGTGGTGCCAGCAAAAACATCAGCTGCAGAAGTGCTTGCGATGAACCCAGATGGTGTTTTCTTATCGAATGGCCCAGGGGACCCTGAGCCATGCGATTACGCCATTGCAGCAGCCAAAACTTTTATTGATAAAGCTATACCAACCTTTGGTATTTGTTTGGGCCACCAAATCATGGGGTTAGCCGCGGGTGCTAAGACATTAAAAATGAAATTTGGTCATCATGGCGCTAACCATCCTGTAAAAGATTTAGATACTGGTCGTGTGGTAATTACTTCTCAGAACCATGGATTTGCTGTTGATTCAAGCACTCTGCCAGCCAATGTAAGGCCGACACATGTATCTTTGTTTGATGGTTCATTGCAAGGTTTGGCATGGACGGATAAGCCAGCCTTTTGTTTCCAAGGTCACCCAGAAGCATCCCCAGGTCCGCATGATATTGCCTACCTGTTTGATCGCTTTATTAAATTGATGTGAGATTGACGAATGCCTAAGCGTACCGACATAAAAAGTATTTTAATTATTGGCGCGGGTCCTATCGTCATTGGACAAGCCTGCGAATTTGACTATTCTGGCGCTCAAGCCTGTAAGGCTCTGCGATCAGAAGGGTATCGAGTTGTTTTGGTTAATAGCAACCCTGCGACCATCATGACAGACCCTGAAATGGCTGATGTAACTTACATTGAGCCGATTACATGGGAAGTGGTTGAACGCATTATTGCCAAAGAAAAGCCAGACGCTATTTTGCCAACGATGGGTGGCCAAACTGCCTTGAACTGTGCATTAGACTTGCATCGTCATGGCGTCCTTGAGAAGTATGGCTGTGAACTTATCGGAGCCTCTCCAGAAGCGATTGATAAAGCTGAAGATCGTCAGAAATTTAAAGAAGCTATGACGAAGATTGGCTTAGGTTCTGCTAAGTCAGGTATTGCTCATTCAATGGAAGAAGCTCACGCGGTTCAACAACAGATTACGGCCGAAACAGGTGGTGCTGGTTATCCGGTCATTATTCGACCTTCATTCACCATGGGTGGATCTGGTGGCGGTATCGCATACAACCGCGAGGAATTTGAAGAAATCTGCAAGCGTGGTTTAGATTTATCTCCAACGCGAGAGTTGTTGATTGAAGAATCGCTTTTGGGTTGGAAAGAGTATGAGATGGAAGTGGTGCGTGATCGTAAAGATAATTGCATCATTGTTTGCTCAATTGAAAACTTGGATCCAATGGGGGTTCATACAGGTGACTCCATTACAGTGGCGCCTGCTCAAACATTAACGGATCGTGAATATCAAATTTTGCGTAACGCTTCTTTAGCGGTGTTGCGTGAGATTGGTGTTGACACGGGTGGTTCAAACGTACAGTTCTCAATTAATCCTAAAGATGGTCGCATGATTGTGATTGAGATGAATCCTCGGGTATCCCGCTCATCTGCTTTAGCATCAAAGGCAACGGGTTTCCCGATTGCGAAAATTGCTGCGAAGTTAGCTGTTGGATTCACATTGGATGAGTTGCAAAATGATATTACTGGCGGTAAAACACCAGCTTCTTTTGAGCCATCGATTGATTATGTGGTTACAAAAATCCCACGTTTTGCATTTGAAAAATTCCCAGCTGCCGACAAGCGTTTAACAACGCAAATGAAATCGGTGGGCGAGGTGATGGCGATTGGCCGAACATTCCAAGAGTCATTCCAAAAGGCATTGCGTGGTCTTGAGGTCGGTGTTGATGGTTTGGATGAGAAATCTACAGACATTGATGAGATCACTCAAGAAATTCGTGAGCCAGGCCCTGACCGTATTTGGTATTTGGGAGATGCTTTCCGTATGGGGATGAGCAAAGAAGATGCTTTCCTTAACACGGCAATTGATCCTTGGTTCTTGACTCAGATTTCTGAATTAATTGAGATTGAGCAGAAATTGCAAGCGCGACAGTTGAAAGATTTAACTGCACAAGAATTGCGTTTTGTGAAACAAAAGGGCTTCTCTGATCGCCGCTTAGCTAAATTATTAAAGACTGATGCAAGAGCTGTGCGTGAGGCTCGCCATGCTTTAAACGTAAGACCTGTTTATAAGCGTGTTGATACTTGTGCCGCAGAGTTTTCTACCAATACTGCTTACATGTATTCATGTTATGAAGCAGAGCATGGTGAGTGCGAAGCAGCGCCTACCAATAAAGAGAAAATCATGGTCTTGGGCGGTGGTCCTAACCGAATTGGCCAAGGCATTGAATTTGACTACTGTTGTGTCCATGCGGCTTTAGCTATGCGTGATGATGGTTATGAAACCATCATGGTGAATTGCAACCCTGAAACTGTTTCTACTGACTATGACACATCTGACCGCTTGTATTTTGAGCCGTTAACTTTAGAAGATGTTTTGGAAATTGTGGCCATCGAAAAGCCGAAGGGTGTGATTGTTCAGTACGGTGGGCAAACTCCGTTGAAGTTGGCCTTGGATCTAGAGGCGAATGGTGTACCTATTATTGGTACTAGCCCAGACATGATTGATGCTGCAGAAGATCGCGAGCGTTTCCAGAAGTTATTGCAAGAGTTAGGTTTGCGTCAGCCACCTAATAGAACAGCTCGAACAGAGACTGAAGCGCTGGTTTTGGCGGAAGAGATTGGTTATCCACTGGTAGTGCGCCCATCTTATGTATTAGGTGGTCGTGCCATGGAAATTGTTCATGATGGCCGTGATCTTGAGCGCTATATGCGCGAGGCTGTGAAAGTTTCTCATGATTCACCGGTTCTTTTAGATCGATTCTTAAATGATGCGATCGAGTGCGATGTGGACTGTATTTCTGATGGTAAGAGAGTTTTCATTGGTGGCGTGATGGAGCATATTGAACAGGCGGGCGTTCACTCTGGTGACTCTGCATGTTCATTGCCTCCATACTCATTGTCAAAAGAAACGGTTGATGAGATGCGTCGTCAAACAGCTGCGATGGCTAAGGGTCTTAATGTGGTTGGCTTGATGAATGTTCAGTTTGCGATTCAGCAAGTTAATGGCAAAGATATTGTTTATGTCTTGGAAGTTAATCCACGTGCTTCAAGAACTGTGCCATATGTTTCAAAAGCAACTGGCTTGCAATTGGCGAAAATTGCTGCGCGATGTATGGCCGGTCAAAGTCTTGATCAACAGGGTATTGGCGAGGAGGTCATTCCGCCTTATTTCTCTGTTAAAGAAGCTGTATTCCCATTTAATAAATTCCCAGGAGTTGATCCGATTTTAGGACCAGAGATGCGCTCAACGGGTGAGGTCATGGGGGTAGGTAAAACTTTTGGTGAGGCATTATTCAAGTCTCAGTTGGCAGCAAGTACCACATTGCCGAAGTCTGGTACGGTTTTGTTAACGGTGAAAGATAGTGACAAGGTGAAAGCAGTTGAGGTAGCCCAAATGCTTCATGGTATGGGGTATTCAATTGTGGCAACCCAAGGTACTGCTGCAGCTATTGAGGCCGCTGGTGTGCCTGTGAAGCGTGTTAACAAGGTTAAAGATGGCCGCCCACATATTGTGGATATGATCAAAAACGGTGAGATTGAGCTTGTATTTACGACGGTTGATGAGACAAGAACAGCTATTGCTGATTCAAGGTCGATTCGAACAACAGCTCAAGCAAATCGCGTGACTTATTACACAACGATTAGTGGTGCAAAAGCAGCTGTTGCTGGTATTAAGGCGATTGATCAATTAGAAGTTTATGACTTGCAAGGACTTCACACATCTCTTTAAGGGATGTCTGTTGGATGGTTGGTCATCGATTAGTTAAGAAAGTTTGAAGTAGATATGAGTACGATTCCAATTACAAGACGTGGTGCTGAACTTTTAAAAGAAGAGCTGCATCGTTTAAAGCATGTTGAGCGACCAGAGGTAATTAATGCCATTGCAGAGGCTCGCGCTCAAGGGGACTTATCTGAAAATGCTGAATATGATGCGGCAAAAGAAAAGCAGGCATTCATTGAGGGCCGTATCCAAGAGCTAGAAGGCAAGTTATCGGCTGCTCAAGTGATTGATCCAAGTACTTTGGATGTTGAGGGCCGGATTGTTTTTGGGGCAACGGTAGAGCTAGAGGATTTGGAGAATGGCAATAAAGCGATTTATCAAATTGTTGGCGATGATGAAGCGGATTTAGAGTTTGGCAAAATATCAATTAGTTCACCTATTGCACGAGCTTTAATTGGCAAGGAGGAAGGCGATGTTGCTACATTCCATGCCCCAGGTGGTAATCGTGAAGTTGAAATCCTTAACGTTAACTATGTTTAATTAATATGTTCCTTACCGCTCAAAGAGTATTTTTATATATATTTGCACTTTGGCTAGGTAGTTTGGTAACTGTTGGTTATGTCGTGGCGCCTGTACTCTTCGCAACCTTAAATGACACTCAGGTAGCGGGCATGATAGCGGGCCAATTGTTTCGGATAGAAGGCGCTGTCAGTTTGATTTTGGGTGTGGCTTTGATGGTTTTTGCCAATTTATTGGTCAAGCGACACGTAGAGCGTTTTAGACAAGTGCGGTGGTTTTTGTTGGTGATGTTGATTTGTGCTGCAGTCGTGGTTTTTATTTTGCAGCCAGTGATGAATGCCATGAGAGAAGAGGCGCTCAGTCAAGGTTTTCCAGTTATGTTATCGCCATTAGCGGCATCCTTCGGAGGGCTACATGGCATTTCTAGCATTTTATATTTGATACAAACCCTGTTGGGGTTGGTGTTGTTGTGGCGCTTAACTAAATCCATAGATCTAGTTAAGGCTGACTAGTTGCCTAATTGGCGTTTTTTAACACTGGTTTGGCGAACTTTTGAACGTTTCACTTGGCCGCCTGCCGCAACGCGTTGATTGCCTAGAACGGTTGTTGCAACTGGTTTTGGTCGGCGCTGTGGGTTGCGAGTAAATTTTTTCACCATCACAGTTTTGGGGCCGCTATTTTTACTACGGCGTTTATCTACTGCTTCTTTTTCAACTTTAGGGCGATACAGTACTAACAGTTTGCCAATATGTTGGATGGGAGCTGCGCTTAATTCCTCACAAAGTTGGTTGTATATCGCTACACGAGTTTCGCGATCGTCGCCAAACACGCGCACTTTAATTAAGCCGTGTGAGTTGAGAGCGTTATTAACTTCTTTGGTGACCGCAGGCGTTAAGCCATCTGCACCAATGAGCACGATAGGTTTTAGCGCGTGAGCGTCTGAGCGATGTGCCGAGCGTTCGGCAGAGGATAATTCAAGTATTGGCATAGAAATTTCTTTGGAAGGCCTACATGATAAGCGATTCCTTGCGTAACTATTCATGTGAAGAAGATAAAAACAGCGGAAAATGCAGAATTACTGAGATTAATTACTAAAACTGCTTGAAAATGCAGTTAATGAGTGGAAATAGATAGTTGTGGCAAAGAATAAGTTTAATAAAGACTGGTTGAATGATCATTTGAATGACCCCTACGTCAAAATGGCGCAGAGAGAGGGTTATCGTGCGCGCGCAGCTTATAAGTTAAAAGAAATTGATGAGCAGGATCGCTTAATCGGTCCTGGGATGGTGATTGTTGATTTGGGTAGTACGCCAGGTAGTTGGTCGCAGTATGCCCGTAATAAATTAGTTGAATTTGGTAAGAAGAACGCTCATGTTCCTGAGGGTAAGCCTTATGGAACCATTGTGGCTATCGATATTCTGCCAATGGAAGATATTGCAGATGTCACCTTTTTGCAGGGTGATTTCCGGGAGGAGTCAGTTTTACGCCAGTTTGAAGCACTATTACCTGGTAATCCATCTGGTGGTCCTCGGGTGGATTTGGTCATGTCTGATATGGCCCCAAATCTGTCAGGGGTTGCGACAGCCGATGCTGCTCGTATGGGACATTTGGCAGATTTGGCGCTGGAGTTTTCGCAAGCACACTTAAAACCTAATGGTGCTCTATTAATTAAGTGCTTCCACGGCAGTGGTTACAGTCAAATTGTTGAATCATTTAAGAAAGTGTTTAAAACAGTTTCATCTAGAAAGCCAAAGGCCTCTCGTGATAAGTCGGCTGAAACCTTTTTGTTAGGTAAAAACCTTAAATAAATATTAAAAACCTGACAAAACCATAAGAAATGTATGGGAATTCCTTCTTTTTTAGTCAAGCACTTGAAAAATGGAGGTAGTAGAATCATATAGTGTGTAGATATATCTGCCTTAAGGAGGCTTCGTGAACAATAAGTGGATACAGAAGGTAGGTGTGTGGCTCGTTGTGGGACTCATACTGTTCACTGTTTTCAAACAATTTGATAAGCCTCGTTCGCAAGAGGGCATTACCTATTCTCAATTTATGGATGATGCTAAAAACGGCAAAATCAAGAGGGTGGATGTCCAGGGTCGCAATATTCAGGTGACACCTACTGATGGGCAAAAATATTCCGTCATCAGTCCAGGGGATATTTGGATGGTTGGCGATTTAATGAAATACGGTGTCCAGGTAACTGGAAAGGCTGAAGAAGAACAGTCTTTATTGGTGTCGGCTTTGTATTATTTGGGACCAACGTTGCTCATCATCGGTTTTTGGTTCTTGATGATGAAGCAGATGCAGGGTGGCGGCAAGGGAGGAGCGTTCTCTTTTGGCAAGTCGCGTGCTCGATTGATTGATGAAAATACCAACGCTATTACATTTGCTGATGTTGCTGGTTGCGATGAGGCAAAGGAAGAGGTTTTTGAGTTAGTCGACTTTTTGAAGGATCCGACAAAATTCCAAAAATTAGGTGGACATATTCCGCGGGGCGTTCTATTGGTAGGTCCTCCTGGTACGGGTAAAACATTACTAGCAAAAGCAATTGCTGGCGAAGCAAAAGTACCATTCTTTTCCATTTCTGGTTCTGATTTTGTAGAAATGTTCGTTGGTGTGGGCGCTGCTCGCGTGCGCGATATGTTTGAGAATGCGAAAAAGCAAGCCCCTTGCATTATCTTTATCGACGAGATTGATGCGGTTGGCCGTCATCGTGGCGCTGGTATGGGTGGTGGTAATGATGAGCGTGAGCAAACATTGAACCAAATGTTGGTTGAAATGGATGGCTTCGAGCCTAACAGCGGCGTCATTGTGATCGCCGCTACAAACCGTTCAGACGTGCTTGATAAAGCACTTTTAAGACCGGGTCGTTTTGATCGTCAGGTGCATGTTGGTTTGCCAGATATTCGTGGGCGCGAACAAATTCTTAAAGTCCATATGCGTAAAGTGCCTATCAATAGTGATGTTGATGCTGCGATATTGGCGCGCGGTACTCCTGGATTCTCTGGCGCTGATTTGGCAAATTTAGTTAATGAATCTGCTTTATTTGCTGCGCGTCGTAATAAACGCACGGTGGATATGCAAGATTTTGAAGATGCTAAAGATAAAATTTTTATGGGCCCTGAGCGCAAATCTGCTGTGATGCGTGAGGAGGAGCGTCGTAATACCGCTTACCATGAGTCTGGACATGCGGTGGTGGCAAAAGTATTGCCGAAAGCTGATCCGGTTCATAAAGTTAGCATCATGCCGCGTGGGTGGGCCTTAGGTGTTACTTGGCAGTTGCCTGAGCATGATCGCGTTAACATGTACAAAGATAAGATGTTGGAAGAAATTTCCATCTTATTTGGTGGGCGATTAGCTGAAGAAATTTTCTTGAACTCTAGCAGTACCGGTGCGTCGAATGATTTTGAGCGAGCTACAAAGATGGCCCGTGATATGGTGACTCGTTATGGTATGAGTGAAGTGTTGGGCACTATGGTCTATGTAGATTCAGAGCAGCCAGGCATGTTTGGCGCTACAACTGCTAAATCTGTATCTGAGGCTACTCAGCAAAAAGTTGACGTTGAGATTCGAGCGATTTTGGATCGTCAGTATGCGGTTGCGAAGAAGATCTTGGAAGAGCATCGTGACAAAGTTGAGGTGATGGTAAAAGCATTGCTTGAATGGGAGACGATTGATGCTGACCAAGTGAATGACATCATGGCTGGAAAAGATCCGCGCCCACCTAAATACCCACCATCTGCCAGCAGTGGTGGACCATCAGGTGGTGCTCCAGCAGTGGCTGAGGGAGGCGCTCCGGCGGCGGCTTGATGGGGGAGAAAAATATAACGCCCGTGGCATGGAGCTGCGGGCGTTTTCTTTTTGATTGGAGCCAACGGGTTGAGCCTGTGGTGATGGGGATTTTGAATCTCACGCCTGATTCTTTTTCTGATGGTGGAAAATTTTCTGGGCGTGATCAGGCATTGCGCCATGCTGAGCAAATGATTGCACAAGGCGCAGAAATGATTGATGTGGGTGGTGAGTCCAGTCGCCCAGGTGCTGAGGCGCTCTCTTTGCAGGAAGAGCTTGATCGCGTGATGCCGGTTCTTGAGGGATTAAAAGGGGCTCCAGTGGCTATTTCTTTGGATACCTATAAAGCAAAAGTAATGCAGGCGGCTATTGAATTAGGTGTTGATTGCATTAACGATATTTGGGCATTTAGGCAGCCTCATGCTGTCGAAGCGGTAGCTCAGAGTTCTTGCGGCGTGATGTTAATGCATATGCAAAAAGATCCGCAAACCATGCAATTTGATCCTCACTATGACGACGTTGTGAGTGAGGTCAATGGTTTCTTGATGGAGCGCTGCGTTGCTTTGGAAGAAGAGGGTATAGCTCGAGAGCGTTTAGTCATTGACCCTGGGTTTGGTTTTGGTAAAACGGCGCAACATAATATGGCGATGTTGGCACATTTCAAAACCTTTTGCCAACATGGATTGCCAGTTGTAGCTGGGATTTCGAGAAAATCCAGTTTGGGGTCAATCACTGGTCGTGATATTGATCAGCGGATGGTGGCTAGTGTGGCTGCAGCACTGATGGCTATTGAGCGAGGCGCCAAGATTGTTCGGGTACATGATGTTGCAGAAACTGTGGATGCTGTAAAAATTTGGTCCGCTGCTCAAAATTCCTTATAGAATATATATATGACACGTCAATATTTTGGAACAGATGGAATTCGAGGGGAAGTCGGTAAATTTCCGATTGTTCCTGATTTTGTGATGCGACTAGGCTATGCTGCCGGTCAGGTCTTGGCAAAGAGTGCTGATGCACATGGCAAACCTACTGTATTGATTGGAAAAGATACCCGTGTTTCTGGCTATTTGTTAGAGGCCGCTTTGGAGGCTGGTTTTTCGGCTGCGGGTGTTGATGTGATGTTGTGCGGACCTATGCCAACTCCTGCGATTGCCTATTTGACGAGAGCATTAAGACTGTCTGCAGGGGTTGTAATTTCTGCTTCGCACAATCCCTATCACGATAACGGCATCAAATTCTTTTCCGCTAACGGTGACAAATTAGACGACGCAGTTGAATTACAGATTGAAGCAGCGCTGAAAGAGCCGATGAGTTGTGTGGATTCTGCTCATTTAGGTAAAGCCAAGCGATTAGATGATGCCTCTGGTAGATATATTGAATTTTGTAAAAGCACTTTCCCCAATCAATTGAGTCTTCATGGTTTGAAGGTAGTAGTTGATTGTGCTCATGGTGCGGCCTACCACATAGCTCCCCATGTATTCCATGAGTTAGGTGCAGAGGTGGTTGCGATTGGTATTCATCCAAATGGTAAAAATATTAATGACAAAGTTGGCGCCACATCTCCACAAGCATTAATTGATAAGGTTAAAGAAGAGGGTGCGGATCTTGGTATCGCTTTAGATGGTGATGCTGATCGTTTGCAATTGGTTGATGGCTCTGGACGATTATTCAATGGCGATGAATTATTGTATTTAATAGCCATGGCAAGAAAGCATGCTGGAGAAATAGTTACTGGTGTTGTCGGTACATTGATGACAAATTTGGCTGTTGAAAAAGCCTTGGTTTCCGAAGGCATTCAGTTTGTAAGGGCAAAAGTTGGTGATCGTTATGTGCTCGAGCAATTAAAAGAGAAAAACTGGTTACTGGGTGGCGAAGGATCTGGCCATTTAATTTGTTTGGATAAACACACTACCGGTGACGGTATTGTTGCAGCCCTGCAGGTCTTATCTGCCATGCGCCAATCTAATAAAACGTTAGCGCAGTTATTGGAAAAAATTAAATTGTTTCCTCAGACCTTGGTAAATGTGCGTTATCAGCAGGGTTACCAGTGGCAGTCTGATGAAAAAATACAACGTGCTGTGGCGCTGGCTGAGAAAGAGCTGGATGGTTCTGGCCGAGTCTTAATTAGAGCTTCTGGTACTGAGCCTCTATTGAGAGTTATGGTTGAGGCAGAGCAAGCAGATATAGCTAAGGCGCAGGCTAACAAAATTGCGGCGGTCATTCCGGTATAGGTAGAGTCAATGAAGAAAATCATCATTAGTTTTCTTCTCTTATTGCCAATTTTCGCACTGGGTGAATCGCTTGATAACCCATACAAGGTAACGGCCGATGTTGTGCGCGAGGGCGACACCTTTTTAATATCAGCGAATTATCAGAGCCCATTAACGGTGTGCCAAGCCTATCAGTATTTAACTGACTATGAGGCAGCGACTAAAGTGCCTGGAGTTATTGAGTCAAAGGCTTTTAGGCAGGCAAATGGTAGGGTATTGGTAGAGCGTTCTGCTGAAGAGCAGATTATGTTTATTAAAATTAAGCTCCACACGCTCATTGAATATACCGAATACCCTTTGGTTGGGACTGAGTTTACGCAAATTAAGGGCGACTCTAAAAAATTTACGGGTAAATGGAGTGTTGCTCCAAGTATGAATGGAAGTAGCAGCACAACGATCAAGTATCAAGGGGTTTTAGAGCCTGACTCCCATGTACCCATGTTTATCCTCCAATACTTTATACAAAATAGCTTAGAGGATCGTTTTAAGGTGATGGCTAGGTTATCGGCCGAGAGGAAGGGGTATGCTCTGGCAGCTTGTAAATAGAGGGTTAATTGGCTTTTTTATGGCAAAACTTGATATAAGTTAAATTGAGAAATTTGCCATCTAATTCTTGCTGGGTTACAATATTGTTCTTAGTCGGAGTGTGGCGCAGTCTGGTAGCGCACCTGGTTTGGGACCAGGGGGTCCAAGGTTCGAATCCTTGTACTCCGACCACTTTCACTTCTTACCCCCCCCATCCTTTTTAATTAATAAAACATTCATCTATAGATGGCATATTGTTTCCTATGGTTTTTAAGGAAAGTTTCTGCAAAACTGTTAAGCTATTAGTCTGTTGCGCGGTTAATTAGCGTATTTATTTAAAGCTGGTAAAAATAAAGAGGAGTATTCGTGAAAATATTATTACCCGTTGATGGTTCGAAGTCATCTGTTAATGCAGCTAAGTATGTTGCAAAATTGGTGAGCGATTTACGCTCTAAATGCGCGGTCACGCTAATGAGCGTACACGATGATGTGAGTTTGCGACATGTCAGAACTTTTGTGGCAAAAAATGTTGTAGAAGACTATTTGCGAGAGGTCAGTGAAAAAGAATTAAAGGCCACTAGAAAAGTATTGGATGATGCTGGTGTTAAGCACGACATGATTATCAAGCAAGGCAATATTGCTAAGGAAATATTGGCTACTGCTAATAAAGAGAAATTTGATTTGATTGTGATGGGCTCGAAAGGTAGAGGTGGTTTAATTGATTTGGCTTTAGGCTCTATTGCCCAAAAAATTACTGCATCCGCAAAGCAGCCTGTATTACTGGTTAAGTAGTAAGTTAGCTATTAATCTAGTGATGTAACTTGATAAAAAACAGAGTTACAAAGAGAATTATCAAAAGCCACCAATCGGTGGCTTTTTTGCTACTGATTTTATGGAAGCAAATCCAACACTGATTCTGCTGGACGACACAGGCGCACGCCTTTATCAGTAACCACGATTGGGCGGTTAATGAGGATGGGGTTGGCAATCATGAAGTTGATCAGTTCGTCATCAGACCACTTAGGATTACCTAGATCTAATTCTTGATAGGGCGTGCCTCTTTCTCTTAGAAAGTGGCGCACTGATTCACCGCTGGTTTGAATCATTTGAGTTAGCTCTGATTTTTTAGGCGGATTTTCTAAATAAAGAATCACGGTTGGTTCAAAGCCGGACTCTTTGATTAGAGCGAGGGTATTTCTGGAGGTGCCACACTTAGGGTTGTGGTAAATCGTAATATTAGCCATATCAGCTATTTTAGAGAATTAATTTTGGGGCGCCACTTTTGAGAGATTTTTAAAGCGTTCTAATCCCAGTTTGGTCAGTTCAACATATTTAATTCTGGTATCTGAGACTGTCCTAAAGTTGATTAGCTCTTTAGCTAACAATTTTTTTATGCCACTGTGTATCGTAGCGGGGGATGCAATATGCTTGCATGCCATGATGTCTGAAACACATAGGGGGGTACCTTTTTCTGCAGCATAAATCAATTCATTCAGAATTTTTACCTGAAACGAATCAAGGCTATATAAAGCATTAATTTCGGACTCATACTTTAGATATTTAATATAAGTTTGTAACTTATTGTCCATCTTGATGTTTTGCTCCAAGTTCGTTAAACAATCTTGCTGTTGTTTTTTATGACTTTATTTGATTCTATTTTATAAATGGTATAAATTGGACTAACTATATAAATTTAAAAGAAAAATAAAATGAGTGAAAATTTCTACCAAAAAGCAGAAGCACTTTTGGACATTATTCATGAATTAGCAATTTCTAATAAAAATGAAGAAATAGAGGGCTTTCCTTTTTCAGAAAAAGACGGTGCTATTCAGCTTCACCCATCTTTAAAAGCCGAGTTAGATCAGCATGATGATGCTGACTTATTAGATTGGACCATGGAGAATATTAAAGAACTATTTTGATGAGATGATCCGTTTGTCAGTTGCTAATAAGATTAACGATTTGCTAATAGCTATCAAAATAATCGTTAATTTATATAAATATGGCGGTCCAATTTTCTGCAGTTAATTTTCAACAATTCCCAAAACATTAATTAATTGAATTGAGTTATGTCCGTCCATCGAGGTTGTTTCATGGGAGAGTTGGGGCTTTTAGGGCATCAAAAATTTCGAGTGAAAATGGCAACTCGGCTATAATTTCGCTAATCTTTTAAAGACTGCCCATAGCTCAGCTGGATAGAGCACCGCCCTTCTAAAATTCAAGGGGCGCACCTTAGTAATCGTTTAAGCACACAGTCTGCCCAAGCAAAGCACTGATAGACATAATTTAATTTAGTTAATAAGCACTAAATTAAGTCGGGTGTATGGCTGAGAAAAACAAAATAAAAAATGGCAGTGGAGCGAACCCCATAGCGGGAACGATCGAATCAGTATCAGGTTATCCGACCAAGTTAAAGATATTTCAAGTTGAGTGTTCTAGGTTCTATTGGGCTCGTGTCTATATCAACGGCATTTATAAAGTCAGAAGTCTAAAAACAGAATCACGTAAAGAAGCAATAGAGAAAGCTAAGCAGTTTTATGAAGACTGTTTAGTTAATAGGCGATTAGGTATAGATGAAGTGCCTAGAGTGGATTCTTTTATTGCTGTTGGTGAGATGGTGATGGATTCTCTAAAGGCAGGCAGTAACTATAGGCTCTATCTAGACTTCAATAGTAGGTTCAAGAAAGAGCTTGTTCCGTTTTTCGGTAAAACTGACATTAGCTTAATTAGGCATCTTGATATAGATCTGTTTATGAGAAAGTTACTAGACAGGAAGTTATCACCCGCCACTGTCAGTAACTATTTCATCGTTCTAAAGCGGATAATGAAATACGCTTTTGACAATCACATCATTAATCAAATTCCTGAGTTCCCTAAGATTCACGGCAAAACGACGATTGTGACTAGGCGTGATTACTTTGAAAAAGAAGAGCTTGATAAGTTAATTGTTGCTGTAGAGGAGTTAGCGGAGAAGAGGGCTTTAGTTCGTGGTGTAGAGATTGGTCTAGAGATTAAGTATTTAATCAGGTTTATGGTTGGTTCTTTCATAAGACCCAGTGATCTTAGGGTTCTTAAACATAAACACGTAAAAGTAATGATTAATGAAAACCAACCAGACGTTAATCTTCAGAAATACCTATTGCTAAGTCACCCAGCAACAAAAACCACAGATCAAGAAGTGGTGACGATGCCCGATTCCTATTACGCTTACCAAGATTTATTGAAGCATCAAGAAAGCCGTGGTTATGCCGATCCCGATGATTACTTATTTCTGCCACAGTACGAAAACAGAACAACAATGATAAGGACTCTAGGAAGGTTATTTGCTGGTGTGGTTGCTAAAGCGGGAGTGGGGTCTAAAGATGAACTCCACACACTTTATTCATTACGACATTCAGCGATTATGTTTCGCTTGATGATGGGTAATGTGAATACTTTGAAATTAGCTAGAAACGCTAGAACTAGTCAGCTAATGATTGAAAAGTTCTACGCTTCTAGATTGACTAATTTGATGGGTGTTGATGAATTACACGGAGTTTAGATATTTAACACTACAACAATAGATTTGCTATTCGGGCTCTGCGAAATAGTGAATGATTGTTGTGGGGATTTCTTGATTAAATCTATCAATTTCTCCTTGCTGATTGATAGTCCCGTCTTGGAAACTTGTTTGGCTATTTGATCGCTCATTTTTCTTCTTTCTTTTGTATTTAATTGGACTCTCGATAAGCCAATTAATGAAACTTAACATTAGCTATTCCTTTCAAAATAAATCGTTTCTAGCTCGTTTAAAGTTTTCGCTATTATTCCAGTGATCGTTTAGAAATCTCTTAAGACAATATCTAACAACCTCTGATCGGTTGTGACCTAGTCTTAAACATAGTTCATCAAACTTTTTAATGAAACTTTCTGTTGATCTAATTCCTAATATTTGATTTCTAGTTGTAGGATTGTTATTCACGCTAAACCTCCTTTTTTGTGTTTTTATTATTTAGGTGATTTTTAACGAATGTAAATTTCTAGTAGAAACTTAAGGACACGAGCTTACGCTCGTGACTCGCTTCGCTCGTATGCCTTATTAGGAAATATAGATTAATAAACTTAATTATGTTGCTGAAGCGTTTTGAAGTTACAACTTGCCTATCCGAGACAAGTTGTACTGGTTGCTTATAGCGTCCATCAGTACACTTCGCTTTGAATCACCAAAAAATGGTAGGGTAGGTTGACCGATATCCCTTTACGTTCAGTCTTTAACAACGGCAACTTCTAATAGCCAAGCAAAGCGACATTTAGAAGTTTGAAGGTTATCGTCGTACAGAGCCTTCATCTTGAAGCGTTTCAGCTTCTTACGAAAATCATTCACATTTCAAACCAGCGTCACACTAGCCTCTACCTAGGTGATTAGTTAACGATTCCGTATCGTCATACTGATAGTTAGTTATTTTCTTTAACTGTTTGGTAAGGTAGTTTTACCTTTGTTAATTATTTATAAGAGTTAAAGGCTTGAAAATGAACTTTTTCACATAGCGGAATGAATTAACCTATTGTTTTATAACAACTTTTTAGTTATTTTAAAAATAATTTTTGACGAAAAGCTACAGTAATCCATCAATAAGTGTTGTCTTTAACCTGAAAACCAACAATAGTTAGCCTAAATCTTAAGTGTTTTTGGAGGCTAAAAATGACGATTTACGGTTACGTTCGTGTTTCAACGATTCAACAAGCTAAAGAAGGAGATTCATTAGAGTCACAGGTTAAGCAGGTTTTAAGCTATTCCTTATCTAGAGGTTTAGAGCTTAACGAGAGTGATGTTTTTGTTGAAAAGGGGGTTAGTGGTGGTTCCGAATTTAATTCCCGTCCTCAAGGTTCTAAGCTGTTAGAAATTGTTAAGTCTGGTGATGTTTTAATTTTTCCTAAGTTAGATCGAGGTTTTCGTAATACTCGAGACGCTCTTAATACGCTTCACTTATTAAAAGAGAAGGGTGTAGCAGTTCATTCTATTGATCTTGGTGGTGATGTAACTGGTAATGGTGTGGGTGCCATTATTTTTACTATTCTTTCAGCTTTTGCTTCTTTCGAACGTGAGCGTATTGCTTCGAGAATTAGTGAGGTGAAACAAATGCGAAAAGCTCAAGGATATTTTGTTGGTGGTCGTCGTGGATTTGGATTTAATGTTATTGAGGGTAAAAAAGTACCAAATCAAAAAGAGCAAAAGTTAATTCAGGAAATGAGGAAGAAAAAAGCCAACGGAGAATCTATGTTGGCGATTTGCCGTTGGCTTAACTGGGAGAAGGGTGTTAAGTTGAACTACTCTTCTATGAGGTTATTGATTAAATAAGAAAGCCCACTATTGTGGGCTTAATATTGATTTTAGAATTTCCCTACTACACCAATTTGATAGACCGTAGCATTTGAATCTGATTCGCCTGCGATTTTCATTAATCTCGTTGCTTGTGCTCTTACATCAATATTATTCGCTACATTAAAGTCGTAGCCAGCACCAAATAAATATCCATTGCCATTTATTTTGCTAGAGATACTAGCTGTGCTTGTGCCTGTTAGTGTAATTGAGCCTTTATATTCACTATACTGTCCGCCAACTCTTAGAAAAGCATTATTCCAACCGCTTGAAATATTTGGGCGGGCTAATACTGAATAGTCATATCCAGTAGTTTTTATTGTGACATTGCCAGTATAGGCGACACTATTTCGTGCTACACCAGCAATATTTTGCGTAATGTTGCCTGCTTTGAAATAACCAACTTCAAAATCAAAGTTTTCTGTTGCTTTATAGCCAGCAAAAATTCTACCTGTACCGACGCCTGTATTTTGAGTTACAGCAGCACTTCCACCAACAGCGGAGACTAAAGCAGATGCTGTTGAATGTGTTTCATCAGATACTTTTGTATACCCAGCATCAACACCACCATAAAAACTCGATTTAAATGCGTTTGATTGGGCGTTAGCGATAGGCGATAAACCTACAATTAATACTGCGCTTATTAGAGCTTTTTTCATTTTTTAGAACCTTTCTGTTTGTTGATTATATTCTACAAATTATAAGCGTAGAGTATATTCCGTGGACTGTCAATCTCGGCTAGAACAAAGTCGGGGTGTGAAAGTGAAACCAAATATTGTGGCGCAACATATTGCTGAAACTGTCAAAAGCAGAAGGGCAGAGCTCGGCTTATCACAGGAGGTTTTGGCTGATAAGGCTGAAATTGACCGAACCTATGCCAGTCAGATTGAGCGAGCCATAGCAAACCCATCACTAACAGTTTTATGTAGTGTCGCTACTGCTCTTGATATTTCGTTAAACCAATTAATAGGTGATAACTAAACCACTAAACATTTTTACTTTAGTGGTTTAGTGAAGGTACATATCTAACAGGGTCTTATTAATTGTCAGAGTGGGGTTGTTACTAGATAATTCTCACTGGCTTTCATCGTTATTTCTCAGAGGCTAAAAAGTGCTTGAAACTGTTGAGCCTTATAGATACAAAGCCCTAAGTTGAATTCTCGAATTACCATAGCAAGTCGGCTATAATTTCATTCGTTATTTCAAAGACTGCCCATAGCTCAGCTGGATAGAGCACCGCCCTTCTAAGGCGTAGGTCGCACGTTCGAATCGTGCTGGGCAGGCCAAGCCTGTCTGGTTCGATATAAATCCAAAAATAATTTCACTGTTACTAATTGTGCTGATTGTGTTCGGTAAGGTGTTAAATCTGTTGAGCGTATGAATACCTTGTTCTACGGTGTTAAATCCTGTTGACTATCGGCAACTTTGTGCCAAATGGAACAGGATTGTTAAATGTCGGGATTCCCGACATTTTTCATAAGTTGATAATGCTCAACTTGAACCTATTATCTAGGCGCTGTAACTAGGAAAGAGTAGATTTCTTCATGCACTGGGTTTATTGCGTCTGGATGGTCAGCTTGGCGTAATTCGAGGGCTACCTGACCTCTTAATATAATTAAACCTCGCAGTGTTTCACATTTCTTGAATTTATCATTGCAGCTTGGGTGAGGGGTATTAATTAGATGCTCGATATTTGCTGGATTGGATAAATCTATATCTAATGTAGTAGCAAGTCTTAGTATTTCACGATTTAGGTTGTGAGCATCTTCAACTAAGCGTGATGTACATATAGGTTCAGAAAAGTTATTCATTGTGTTAATTCAAAATATAAAACGATCAGTCTTCTCTTCCAAGTCCGACAAAGTTCCAGGCAATACAAAAATGCTTAAAGCACTAGACAGGGCACATAGACCCCATAAAACAAAAAAACCAACTGAGTAAATAGCTTCATGAGTGGCCTCTAGATGATGTCCAAAAAATACCAAGTCATCAGGATCAATCATCGTAAATAGCAATCCCTCGGCCATTCCTGCCACTAAAAATGACGGCCATAGAATCCACATTAATAAGCGTGCCTTCATTTACTCACCTGCTCGACTTTAAGACCTTGCTTAATAACGCCCTCACGAACGACTTGATCAACGTCTTTGGTTAAAGCCAAGTAAATCGTGATGGCTGATCCAATAGCCCCAATAGCAGGGCCGCTAATAATGAGCCAAGGCCATAATTGCTTCCACCAAGGTTTTACGATTTTGTCTGACATCATCAGCTCCTATCTATATTCCTTTTATTAACGAGGAACAATGAAACTAGATTTTTCATCACGAATCCTAATAGCTTCTGAAGCATTAGGCCCCTCTTCTTTGGCTTCAATATCAAAATGAATTTGATGATTGCCAGCTTTTACATCATCAATCAAAACTCGAACTTTGACAGGTATTAATAGATTGCTAGATGGATTAACAACTAGCTCACCCACATCTTTACCTTGAGAATTCAATACTTGCATACTAGGCAAACCGGTTGCAGCTACTGTCACACGCATTGGATTTTCTGATGAGTTCATGATTTGAAGACGATAGACGTTTTCAATCTTAATACCTTCAATTTCTCTAGCCAATGCACCGCGATCACGCATCACATCAACACGCAATGGATTGCGCATAAATAGCGAAACAGCAAATGCTGCCATCAACACAGTCATGATGCCGATATAGATCAAGACGCGTGGCCTAAAAATATAATGACGAGCCTTCTTGTTATCCATGTTCTCCAACATGGCACGCTCAGAGGTGTAACGTATTAAGCCCTGTGGGTAGGAAACTTTATCCATCACTTGATCACAGGCATCAATACAAGCACCACAACCAATACACATATATTGCAAGCCATCACGGATATCAATGCCGGTCGGACATACCTGCACACAAATGCTGCAGTCGACACAATCACCTAAACCAAGCTCTTTGTGATCAGCAGACTTAGAACGACTACCCCTTGGTTCGCCACGCGTTTTGTCATAAGTCACCACAAACGTGTCTTTATCGACCATCACGCTTTGGAAACGTGCATAAGGACACATATATTTACATACTTGCTCACGCATGAAGCCTGCATTACCCCAAGTGGCAAAACTATAGAAGAACAACCAAAATGCTTGCCATGGTCCTAATGTGGCCGAGAATACCGCTGCGCTCAACTCTTGCATGGGCGTAAAGTAGCCGACAAAAGTAAAACCAGTCCATAAAGCCACCAAAATCCACAAACTATGTTTGGTTAATTTGATACGCCACTTACGGAAATTCCATGGCCAATCTTCTCCATCTAAACGAATACGGGCAAAGCGATCTCCCTCAACTTTCCGCTCGATCCACATGAAGATCTCGGTATAGACTGTCTGAGGACATGCATAACCACAAAATAGACGACCCGCTACTGCCGTAAACAGAAAAAGCGCTAAAGCAGAGAGAATTAATAATAGCGTCAGGTAAATAATATCTTGCGGCCAAAGCACTAAACCAAAGATATAAAATTTACGTGATAACAAATCAAATAGAACTGCCTGACGGCCATTCCAAGAAATCCAAGGCAATCCATAAAATAGTAACTGCGTAGCAGCCACTAAAATCACGCGCCACTTGGCAAAAACCCCACTCACTGAGCGGGGATAGAGCTTTTGCTTGGCTTCATAGAGTGAAAGCTCAATAGTGCTATTGGTGTTTTTTTCTGAATTAATTAAATCTTGCGACATCATGAATCCCATTTTTTATGGCTCTTATTGTCGTATTAAAAATTAGGATAAGCATGATTTATATCAATTTTAAAAAATAGGTAATTAATTTAAAACCTGTTTCTGTAGGAATGTCGGGAATCCCGACATTTGATTACTTTTTAGGTAGATTGATTTATGTCAATGTCTCTTTGAGAGTAGAGGCTATAGTTCTGAATTCTTTTATTTATAAAAACTCTATGACAGCTGCTGCTGATACTAATCTTCCGATACCAGTGGGGATGCCAATTCCAAATAGAAAGTTAATTAGGACTTGGTTGATTCCTTTGTCATCGCGTGAACTTCTGCGACCGCTCATATTGATCTGTATAGATATTTTTTTATTTTGTACAGGTGTTCTAGCAACAGTCTATTTCCAAAGTATTTTTTTAAAATTTTTATTTGCAATTTTTACAGGTTTTGTAATTGGAAGAATATTTATTTTGGGACATGATGCCTGCCATCAAAGCTACACGCCGTATAGAACCCTTAATAAAATTCTAGGAAGAATTGCATTCTTACCTTCTTTAACACCATATAGTTTATGGGAGGTAGGGCACAACATTATTCATCATGGGCAAACTAATTTAAAGGGGTTCGATTTTGTGTGGGCTCCTCTGTCTTTGGATGAATATGAAAATCTAAGTAAATCAGGGAAAATCCTTGAAAAAATATATCGCAGCGGCTATGGACCAGCTTTATATTATTTTTTGGAAATGTGGTGGAAGAAAATGTATTTCCCTAGCCGCAAAGTGATGTTGGCTAGTCGACCAGAATTCAAGTGGGATAATATTTTGGTAACTATGTTTGCAATTATGTGGAATGCATTGCTTGCATGGCTAGCTCTTGTTACAAATCAGTCAATTATTCTAACTATATTGATGGGTTTTCTAATCCCATTTATATTTTGGAATGCAATGATTGGTTTTGTTGTTTATTGCCATCATACTCATCCTAGTGTTTCCTGGTACTCAGAAAAGTCTGAGTGGTTAAAGGCTCAGCCATTTGTATCTACTACTGTGCATCTTGTTTTCCCATTTAAGTGGGGTATGTTGATGCATCATATTATGGAACATACAGCTCATCATGTAGATATGAGCGTTCCGTTGTATGGTTTAAAGTCTGCGCAGACTAAATTAGAAGAAATGTTGCCTGGTAGAGTTATTATTCAGAAATTCTCATGGGTTTGGTATTTTCAAACTGCAAAACTATGTAAGTTGTATGACACAAATGAGAAGTGCTGGCTCGATTTTGACGGCAATAAAACTGCCGAATCGAAGAAAATCGTTTTAAGTCAATAGACTATCGATACTTTACAAATATTTATAACAATATCTTGCAGTTCAATTTGCTATACAGTCTATAGCTTGAGGTAGTTTTGCTACTTATTTTATGGACTTTTAGTAGGGGCTAGCATGAGGGATGTTGAAATAAAAATTGCATGGCAGGGTAAGAGTGACTGCCAAGTCTGTGCTATTCGCAGTTCGGCCCTTTTTGCTGAACTCAATGAAGATGATTTTTCAAAAATACATCTTCCTATCAGTGATATTAAATTCGATGCAAATTCATCAATTTATAAACAGGGTGATGATGGTGAGCATGTATTTACCCTGAGAGAAGGTTTTGTCAAACTTCTTCGTGTGAATGAGGATGGAACTGAAAGAATTGTTAGATTAATCAAGCAGGGCGATTTATTTGGTATGGAGGCTCTGCTTAGTAATAAATATGAAAATGCTGCGATTTCTCTCTCATCAGTCTATTTATGTAAGATTCCAGTTCATGTCTTAAAAACTCTTGGTGAAAATTCTCCGCGCCTACATAGACAAATGATGAGGAAGTGGGGTGAGGCCTTATCTGAGTCTCAGTCGTGGTTCTCTGAAATAAACACGGGGCGTGCCGAACTCAGGTTAGCAAGATTCTTGCTAAGATTATCTTACGAAGCCAACGGCTTTCTGTGTGCCCCTTTATTTAAACGTGAAGATATGGGGTTGATGATGGATCTCAAGCTAGAAACAGTTAGTCGTACATTATCCTTATTAACAGAACAAAACTTTGTTTCGGATGTTACGCGTTCATCTTTAGTGATTAAAGATGAAAATAGGTTAAAAGCTCTTTGTCAACAAGGTAGTTTGTAGGGTAATCAGCTTTTTATGCCTTCTTGTCTTCGCCAATTAGTATTTTGGTGTCAGTTAAATACATATGTGGCGGTATTTCAAGATTATCTGGGGCAGGTTTGTTTTTGTAGACTCGGCCAGCTAAGTCAAAAGTAGATCCATGACAGGGGCAAAAAAAGCCACCTTGCCAGTTAGTTGGAAGTGATTGTTGTGCGCCTGTTTCAAATTTTGCAACTGGCGAGCATCCTAAGTGAGTACAGATACCTACTGCCACCAGGTATTCAGGCTTTATAGATCTATGTTGGTTTCTAGCATATTCTGGGGTAAATTCAGCAGGTTTTCGTTCTGAGTTAGGGTCAACTAATTCAGATTCAATTGTTTGAAGTGACTTAATCATCTCAGGTGTTCGTTTAACAATCCAAACAGGCTTTCCTCGCCACTCTGTGGTTCTTAGTTCTCCAGGTTGCATGCCTCCAATATCAACCTCTACAGGCGCACCTGCTGCTTTAGCTTTTTCTGATGGAGCAAATGTACTTACTAATGGAATAGTGAGCGCAGCAGCGCCAAGTCCGCCCGCGATAGACGTAGCTACCAACCAATTTCTTTTATCTTTGTCTACATTGTTGGATTCACAAGAATCACAGCACGGTTTATTTTCTTTAGTACTATTATTCATAAAAAAGCCTTTTGTATTATTGAAGGCGGCATCTCTCTATGAAAGTAGACCTGTAATATTCAATCTAAATAATAGATGTGCAGCAGGGAAATTTTCTACTGCTTCAATTTTAAAGTGGATGACTTAAGTCAATAATTAGAAATTATTTAGATCATATTGTTAATGATCAATATTAGCCCAAACAAATGAGCTGCCATTATTGTTATAACAATAGATTTTTTTAACATTCCTCTATTACTGATATGTGATCGCAGTAGATGTGTTGCGTATATATGTATTGGTAAGAGGGTGCCAACTGAGAGGTGCCCCCATGAAAGTTCACCAGCAATGCATCCCACTACTATAGTCATATAGCTGCACATTAAGATTAGTAAGTAGTAGAGCCATATATGCTTCTTCTTGATTTTTGTAGCTAAGGTTAATTTTCCAACTAATCGATCAGATTCAATATCTGGAATTTGGTTTACATAGAGAATAGTTGAAACAATTAATCCATAAGAAAAAGAGATAAAAATTGGCGCTAATAAATTGTCGTTGGAGTAACCATGAAGAAAGTATGAACCGAAAACAACTAATGACCAGGATAGGGTGATGGCTATTTCCCCTAGTAGACCTCTACTCATCAATTTAAAAGGGGTTGCTGAATATGACCATCCAAGAATGAGTCCAGTTAGTCCAATAAGTAATAACCAAGGGTTGGTTGAGTAGCTTAAGAATATACCGCCAACTATTGTAATTACAAAGATTGCTAGACTAATTCTTTTAATCTGAGTTGCTGAAAAAATCTTATCTTGGATGAATCGGCTTCCACCGGTATATGGGTATATGCGGGCCTTGTTAATGGCATCAGTACCATTAATTGAGTCATAGTAATCATTGATTACATTAGATCCAGCATGAGCAAGCAATGCAAGAATTAACCCAAATGTGTTGATTAAGTAATTGTTGTTGGAGCTTGCTATAGAGAAGCCAATAAGACACCCAATCACTGTAATAGTTAGAAATGATGGTCTTGTTGCTAAAAAATATATTAATAGTTTGGGTTTATTTCTAAGTTTATGAATATCGATTGATTCCATATCTATTCAAGTTGATTTAATTAAGTTTGAGATATATCAAAAGGAGTGGGCGTTGGATAACCTAAACTTTGAAAAAGTTACTATACGGAGGTTATATGTTAGGTGAATTATTTGGTTCATTTGCTGGGCAATTAAGTTTAGCAATTATTTTATTCATGATTGTCGCCCCTACGATTCTTTTACGAATCCTAATTAAAAAAATGTCAGATAAAAAATAATAGATTTATATAGAGGTAAAAATGAGTGGTGTGCCAACAGTAAAATTAGTTCAGCAAAAGGATTTTCAGTTCGCAATTCACTTTAGAGATGAATTGCCTCCTTTTATTGCAGATGAGCCTCCGCCACTGGGAAATTCTTCTGGGCCAAGTCCTGCTCAAATGTTAGCAGCAGCCGTAGCTAATTGTTTATCAGATTCTTTAATATTTGCTTTAAAGAAGTTTAAACAAGATCCTTCGCCCATTGAAACTATAGCTAGTTGTAATGTTGGTAGAAATCTTGAGAGTCGGTTACGAGTTTTATCTATTAATGTACAAATAAATTTAGGTGTTTCAGCCGAATCTCTTGAGAATTTGGATCGAGTTTTAGGGCAGTTTCAAGATTTTTGTACAGTTTCTTCGAGTATCAACCCTCATATTCCAGTTCAAATTGAAATATTTGATAGTAATGGTGAGCAGCTCTTTAACCAGGCTTAAGGTTTAAGCCTCAATCAAGATTCGAGTTTGAAGGAAATTTGCTCGAAGAGTAGCGTACTACGGCATTTGCTAATGCTAAAAGCAGGATTGTTGCTCCTAAGATAAGAATCTGCCAGCTTGCTTCATGATTGATATTAACTAAGTCAATAATGAGGCGTGTCACTGCTGTGATGGCAACGTAAATTAGAAATCTGACTGGCATATGATTTGTTTTGAAATAGATGCCTACCATGGCGCCAATTTCAAGATAAATAAAGAGTAACAGTAGATCTTGTATGCCAGCGTGGGTTTTATTGGTCATTTCATAAAAAGAAATAATCGCTGACCAAACTGTGGCTGCCCCAATTCCAAATAATGCCAATTGGTGAAAAACTTTCACGAATAGATTGCCTAAAGGATTTGAAAGATTTTCAAATTTCTTTTCTAAAGAGTCCATTTTTGAGTCATCTGAGTTCATTATCTTATCTAACTATGGGTTTGTTAAGTGTTAATGCGACTGTGCTAACTCCACCACCATTAAATACATTCCTATATCCTTTTTGTTGCAGGATGCTCTTAAATGTGGAGGATCTCATTCCTGATGCGCAGAACACTAGAATATTTGCATCAGTGTTAGGGCAATTCTTTTCCATGCTTGATAAGTCGCATCCAAGTGGGAGATTGATAGATCCTTCAATATGACCAGTGGCAAATTCAGATGGAGACCTCACGTCAATTAGGATGCAATCCTGTGGAATATTTTGATTCATTTTTATAAAGAAGGGTGATAGTAGGATTTTTAAAAGATTCATACGTCTTTTATATCTTTAGTATCGATAGAATTAAAAATAGTATGGCTAATATAAAAAATATCGTAACTAAATTTCTCACGGGAATTTTTTTAGTGATGCCACAGTAACTCCCATAGCATGCTTGCGTTAGTAAGAATCCGCTTCCAATTAATAGGCTGGCGACTATGAATTTTATTGAATTGATGTCAATCAATTTAATTGTATCCAGTTGTATAGATATGAATTAATTAATGTTAGAGACTTAGCTATTTTATTAGTGCGATTTCATCATCAGTTTTAATATTTTTGCATTAATTATTAGGAATCTAATCGTTTGCCAAATGATTGACTTCCTTGCATATTTAGTCAGCCCAGTAGGCATAGGAGGGTAATAAGCTTGTTGATATGGCTCTTTATTAATGGCTTTATTTGGCATTTTTCATTTCCTAAATTTTTAATCTGGCAATACGGACCAGCCGGGATTCATTTTTGCTTGGTAAATGAAGGCGTGATGAAGCAGGTATTTCATCCAGTGACCAGCAAGTCCAATTTCACCTGTTGTTAGGTCAATATCACGACCATATTCTGGATAGGCCTCATAGTCTGGTACTACAGGATATACAGTCATTGTGGCTGCAGTTCCTGAGAAAAATCCTGCGCCTGTGGATGCGACACAAGCGGCTCCCATTCGTGCCATTGATGCTGTGTGAGTTGGGTGTTCTGCACCGTTAATCATGTCTCGAATGCTCATGGCTACAGCTTTAGCCATTGCAGCTGAAGGCATGCCCGTTCTCGGTGGTGTTGGACTAATGGTCGTGCCATTTGTGCTTTGCATCGGCTTGCTAATTGGATGGGGCGGCGCAAAAGCAATACCTACGGCAAACATATTTTTATAGTGAGGTGATTGATAAGTTTTCGGCCAATCTTGTGCACTCCATTCAGCATATGGGCGTGCTGTGTAATCAGCATCTACTCTCATAAAGCCATTTGGTGCGAACACGGTTGATGTAATGTCGTCCTCGGTTTTATTAAATGCAGTTAACCCAACGCCAGCAAAAGGTGGAATTAACATTGAGAAATCAAAATTGATCTCATGGAATGTGCCATCTAGTTGTTCATAATGAATCTTTCCAGCTTCAATTTTTGTTACGTGAGCTCTTGTGATCCATTCAATATCACGTTCAACCATTAAAGATTCAGAAAACACTTTTCCATTAGTGATGTAACCGCCACGTTTGATATGAACACCTCCCATACCAAAATCACCAAGCTCATATTCATTGCTTAACCAAACAATACGGGCTTTATTGCGAACACCTGCTTCTCTAAGCACATGATCAACGTTATAGATATATTCGAAAGCAGCGCCTTGACAGGTACACATACCGTGTCCAGTACCAATGACGATGGTGCAATTTTCACCATTGTTCATTCGATCTATAACAGCCTGGAGTTTATGGTTAGCTTCTAAGGCATGCTGTGCTGTACATACTGAAACAGTATGGCCATGTTCTGGGCCTAATCCTGGTGTTGCTCCAAAGTTGAGTTTTGGACCAGTTGCATTAATTAAATAATCGTAATTAACATTTTCTTTCAGACCTTCTTTTCCAGGAAGTGTGTATTCAATCGTGACATAACTATTATCTGTTCCAGCATCTCCTTCAGGATGTACTGAGATTCCTTTCGCTTGTTTGAAAGTGACATTAGTTTTTTTATAGATTGTCGCTAAATCAAAGGTGACGTCTTCTTCTTTCATTTGGCCGACACCAACCCAAATATTCGAAGGTACCCAATTCCATTTGGCGTTAGGGGAGATCACTGTTATTTCATGTGATTTGCCAAGCCATTTATCTAAATATCTTGCCGCAGTATGCCCAGCAATGCCTGCTCCGAGAATGACAACCTTTGCCATAAATCCTCTCTAAATCTTATGTGGGAAAACAAAATTAATTGTTTCAGTTTTGCTTCAAAGTAATCTTTTGTAGATGGTAAACAAAATACAATTGTCTTAATAATGATGAAAACCCTACTTATAATTTATTCATAGCTATGAATTTTTACTAATTAAATTAGTTAGTTAGGCATATTTTTTAACTATTAAAAAATAGACAAAATATTAATTTATATAATATAGTTCAATAAATTATTAAGCATTCTAAATTTCAGAAATAACTAAATCAGTAAATATGGTGATTGCCCCAGAAGTAGCCAAACTTGAGCAATATCTTTTACCTGCTTGTCAGGTGTTAAGGGGTATGTCAAATAGTGATCGTTTGTCATTATTGTGTAGTTTGATGCATGGAGATAAAACTGTCACTGAGTTGTGCGAGTCCACTAATATTCAGCAGCCAACCCTTTCTCAACAATTGAGTGTTTTAAAAAAAGAGGGGATTATTACTGGATCTCGTGAAGGTATTTTTATAAGGTATTCAATTGCAAATCCACTTGCGGTAAGCATGATGAAATTGCTTTATGCGAATTATTGTGAATAAGAAGTATTTTTTGAGTAGAGAATATGAATAAGAAACTCGGCATTGCAGGTCGCATCGCATCTTTTTTTCAAGAGGCTCATTTAACGCCTTTATTGGCATTAATAGCAATTCTCATCGGATTGTTTGCAGTTCTGGTTACCCCTCGTGAAGAAGAGCCACAAATTAACGTTACGATGGCAAATGTCATCATTCCTTTTCCAGGGGCTACGGCAAAAAATGTAGAGCAAATGGTATCTATACCTGCTGAGCAGGTTCTTTCACAGATTGCAGGAATTGAACATGTCATGTCGGTGTCTCAAACAGGCATGTCAATGATTACGGTGCAATTTAAAGTAGGTATTCCAAGAACAGAAGCTCTTGTTAGATTACATGACACTGTAGCAGCTAATTCAGACTGGCTACCTCGGGGTTTAGGAGTTTTGAGTCCCATCATTAAACCTAAAGGTATTGATGATGTACCTATTGTTTCGCTAACATTATTCTCGAAAACCTCCAATCAAAATTCTTACGAATTGGAAAAAATAGCCAATCGTATTGAAGTGGATTTAAAGCGAATTAAAGGTGCTCGTGAAGTTGTCACTATTGGCGGTCCTAAGCGCGCTATCAATGTCGAGTTAGATCCTTCTAGGATGGCATCGGCTGGGATGACCATCCAAGAGATTAGAGGTATCTTGGCTTCTGCGAATATGGGTATGCCAGTTGGAGATCTATTGGTTGGTGATGCGACAGTTGCCGTGGAATCTGGACCATTTTTAAGAAGTGCTGAAGATGTCAAAGATTTGGTTGTGGCAGTTAGAGGTGGCGCGCCTGTTTACCTCAAAGATATTGCTAAGATTACCGATGGCCCTATGCAAGCCAAGCGCTTTGTCATTCATGCTCAACAGAATCCGGAAACTAAACAATTTGAAACCTATCCATCAGTGACGATTGCTGTGACGAAAAAGCCTGGTGAGAACGCGATTGATGTTGCCAATCAGGTTAAAGAGCGTGTGGCATCGTTGCAGCAGACTGTCGTGCCTAAAGATGTGGAAATCATGGTTTCTAGAAACTATGGTGAAACTGCTAATGAAAAAGCGACGAAACTTATTCAAAAATTATTATTTGCTACCATTTCTGTCGTGGCATTGGTTTACTTAGCTCTTGGAAAAAGAGAATCCATAATTGTTGGTGCAGCTGTTATCTTAACGTTGGCAGCGACCTTATTTGCTTCATGGGCTTGGGGATTCACAATTAACCGTGTTTCTTTATTTGCCTTGATCTTCTCTATAGGCATTCTGGTAGATGATGCCATTGTGGTGGTGGAAAACATTCATCGACATCAAAAAATGTATCCAGAGAAATCTTTACGCGAGATTATTCCTGGTGCGGTGGATGAAGTTGGTGGACCAACTATTTTGGCGACCCTAACAGTTATTGCAGCTTTATTGCCTATGGCATTTGTCTCTGGCTTGATGGGACCTTATATGAGTCCTATTCCAATCAATGCGAGCATGGGGATGTTGTTATCTTTAGCGATTGCCTTTGTTGTGACGCCTTGGATGTGCCGTTTATGGTTGAATCAATCTCATGCGGCAGGTCATACTCATTTTGATTTATCTAAATGGTTGACGCCAAGATTTACAAAAATATTTCAACCCTTGTTAGATGAGAAAGAGGGTAGAAATAATCGCAAAAAATTGGGTTGGGGAGTTTTAGGAGCGATTGGTTTTTCTCTTTTACTTCCGATGATTGGTTTAGTTGTTCTCAAAATGTTGCCATTTGATAACAAATCTGAGTTCCAGGTTATCTTGGATATGCCGGCTAATACACGTGTAGAAAAGACTGCTGAAGTATTAAAAGAAATGGGCAGTTATTTGGCGACAAATGCCGAGGTGAGTTCTTATGAAATATATGCCGGTACTGCTGCGCCAATCAATTTCAATGGATTGGTTCGACAGTATTATTTCCGTCAGAGTCCTTCTGTGGGAGATATTCAGGTCAATCTAGTAGATAAACATCATCGTTCTGATAAGAGTCATAAGATTGCCACTCGTGTAAGACCATCATTGGTTGAAATTGCAAAGAAACATGGTGGCAATGTCAAAGTGGTAGAAGTGCCACCAGGTCCTCCCGTTTTATCCCCGATAGTTGCTGAGATCTACGGTCCTACAGATGAAGGTCGCCTTGCTGTTGCTAAGTCAGTTCGTTCTGTCTTGGAGAAAACCAACGGTCTTGTAGATATTGATGACAGCAGTATTGTTAAATCACCTAAAAAAATGCTGATCGTTGATAGGCGCAAAGCTAACTTAATGGGTGTTTCTCAGCAAGCTGTTGTTAGCACTTTAAGAGCAGGGCTTTCTGGTGAAGATATGGCTTATGTTCATGATCAAACCAAATATCCTGCATCTGTCACAGTTAGGATTCCAGAAGATCAGCAAGATAAATTGGATAACCTACTCAAATTAATTGTGCGCAACTCTCAACGTGATGCAGTTCCTTTAAGTCAGTTAGTTTCAGTGATTGATGCAGATCGTGAGCAAGTGATTTATCACAAAGATTTATTACCAGTTAATTTTGTTATTGCAGATGCTTCAGGTAGCATTGATAGCCCTTTGTATGGTTTATTTGCTGCAAGAGGTGATGTTGGTCAGATTAAAGATGCTCAAGGCAAACCGCTGGACGAGTTTTTCTTTAAGCAACCGACAGACCCATATAAGTCCTACTCAATTAAATGGGATGGAGAATCTCAGGTAACTTATGAGACTTTTCGCGATATGGGTTTAGCTTATGGTGTAGGTTTAATTCTGATTTATTTATTAGTGGTAGCGCAATTTGGCTCATATTTGACGCCTTTAATCATTATGGCGCCAATCCCATTAACTATTATTGGGGTTATGCCAGGCCACGCCTTATTAGGTTCTCAATTCACAGCTACATCAATGATTGGCATGATTGCTTTAGCTGGAATTATTGTTAGAAATTCTATTCTCTTGGTGGACTTCATTAATTTACAAGTGAAGTCTGGCATGGACTTTAAGGAGGCAGTGGTTAACTCTGCGATCACGAGAGCTCAGCCCATTGCTTTAACTGGATTAGCAGCGATGTTAGGAGCATTCTTCATATTAGATGATCCTATCTTCAATGGTTTGGCTATTTCATTAATTTTTGGTATTTTGGTTTCTACAGTATTAACTTTAGTGGTGATTCCATTGTTGTATTACTCAGCTTATGCAACGCGTCTTGATCGTTTATTAAAAAGATTGTCATAAGTTTGAATATAGGTATAAAAATGAATAAAAAATATTTCTCAAAGTTGGCGATTGCTTTATTAGCTCATGCGGCCACATCTCCGTTATTTGCTGCTGACTTATTAGATGTTTGGAAATCTGCTCAGAGTAAAGACCCTTCGTACATAGCTAGCCGATATGAGCAAATGGCAGGTGAGAAGCGTCGAGATCAGGCTGATTCAATGTTTAGGCCAAATATCTTTGTGTCTGCGACAGCTGGTTATATGACATCTAATAGCTCTACTACTGGAGCTCAGTTTTATTCATCTAGTATGGTCGGCGGTCCTTTTAACGGATCAGTCTTTAATACTTCTGTAAATGGGGGCACTTTAACTCGCCATGCAGTATCTGCTATTCAACCCGTATACAACAAAGAGAGATCAGCTCAAAAGAGCCAGCTCAAGACATCCTCAGATTTGTCAGATCTAGTTTGGCAGCAAGCTCAACATCACTTGATGCTCTTAGTGTCAGAAAGATATTTTGATGTATTAAAGGCAGAAGAGACTTTACGGTTAGCTAAAAAGCAGGAGTTAGCAATTAGCCAAATGTATTCAGAGATTAAGAAGCGTCAACAACTTGGGGATGCAGCACAAACTGATTTGCAAGAGGCTGCTCAAAAAATGGATGCTACACAGGTCGGAATCATTAATGCCGAGATGGATTTTAAAGTTAAAAAAATGGCATTAGAGGATTTGATGGCAGGCTCTGGTCAGGTCAAGCATCTAAAAGAGTCCATTGGACTATCCTCGCTCAATTTGGATAGTTTGGAGCAGTATGTCTCAAAAATGAAAAACCAGAATATTGGCTTAAAGATAGCTGCTTTGTCGCAAGATATCGCAAAAGCAGAAGCTGATAAATATGAGCTCACAGCATCTCCGAAAATTGATGTAGTCGCTCAAACGTCAAGAGATCATTTAAGGGGCTCTGGCGACTTTGGTTCTGGTGCCGGCAATACGGTAACGAACCACATGGTGGGGGTTCAGTTAATGGTGCCTTTATATACGGGGGGATATAGATCTGCCAAGTATGAAGAAGCCATACAAAATCTTCAAAAGGCTAAAGCTAATTATGATCAGGCATCTTTAGATACTGAAAAAGCCTTAAGAGCCATTTGGTTAGCGTTAAATTCTTCAAAAGAAAGAATTTCAGCCATGACGCGTGCAAAAGAAACTAGCCAAGCGCGTTTGCGAGCAACAGCCAATGGTCATAAAGTTGGATCAAGAAATACGCTTGAGTTATTGGGTGCAGAAATTGATGCCATTGCCTCAGAGCATGCCCTTTTCATGGAAGAAACAAATTATTTATTAAATCGTTTAAGACTTGCTGCTATGGTGAGTGAGCTTGGCGAGGTTGATTTAACCTTAGTTAATGCGTATTTAAAATAAAAATATTTCTAAATTTTTTAATTTCTAATTTGCTCAAAGAATGATAGGCATTTAGCTATTCCTGCAATGAAGCCCTCAATAAAGGCGCATAATTAGAGAATGGAAATTTTTAAGTGGTTTAACGACCAATTGCTTCGGATGGACTGGCTATCTCAGCTGGTTAGAGGTGTGCTGGAAATCTTTGGCGTAGACATTTCGACTCGCTTAGGCGGAGGCCTTCATTTTTTTATTTACGACGTTATTAAGATATTTATTCTCTTAGGTATTCTGATTTTTAGCGTCTCTTGGATACAGAGTTATTTCCCTCCTGAGCGAACTAGAAATATTTTAGGCGGAATGTCTGGGATAAAAGCAAACATAGCTGGAGCTTTGCTGGGTACATTGACGCCATTTTGCTCCTGTTCTTCAATTCCTTTATTCATTGGATTTACTAGCGCAGGATTACCACTGGGGGTGACTTTTTCTTTTTTAATTTCTTCGCCCTTAGTTGATCTAGCTTCAGTGATATTGCTGGCTAGTATTTTTAACTGGTCAATAGCTCTAGCCTATGTTGTTGTTGGTTTGATCTTGGCTGTGGTGGGCGGGACGATTATTGGTATGGCCAAAGTTGAAGATCAAGTTGAGGCATTTGTTCTGAAGAGTAAAGTTTTAGATATGCCTCAGGAAGAGATTACAAAAACAGAAAGAGCCAGATTTGCTTGGGATCAAGTTAAGGATATATTTTTTAGAGTTTGGCCTTATGTACTCATTGGTGTTGGTATTGGTGCTTTGATCCACAACTGGATTCCAAAGGAATGGATCACTGGTCTATTGGGTCAAGAGCACTGGTATTCAGTAATTATTGCCACTTTGGTAGGTGTGCCTATGTATGCCGATATTTTTGGAACTTTGCCAATTGCTGAGGCTCTCGTAGCTAAGGGGGTGGGGCTGGGCACAGCGTTAGCCTTCATGATGGCTGTAACCGCATTGTCTTTGCCGTCTATGATTATGTTGAAACAGGTTGTTAAGACTCGTTTATTAGCAATCTTCTTTTTGATTGTGACTGTTGGCATCATATTGATTGGCTACCTATTTAATGCCTATGCTTATTTACTCGTCTAAAGGATAAGGAAATGATTATCAAAATTTTAGGGTCTGGTTGTAAGAGGTGCGTTACCTTAGGTGATAACACCAAGTTAGCCCTTGAGGCACTAGGACAGCAGTCAGAAATTATAAAAATTACTGAAATTCAGGAGATCGTCACCTATGGTGTTATGTCAACGCCAGCGCTAGTAATTGATGACAAGGTGGCATCAGTGGGTAAAGTTTTGACTGTAGAAGAAATCAAGACGCTTTTAACTAGATCACAATCTTCATGCTGTTAATGTTCTTTTAAACGACGAATACTCAACACGGGCTTATTTGGGTATCAACTATGACAACTTCAATTTTTCAATGTGGGGAACTTAAGCCTGAGTACTCAGTTCCCGTGCTAAACGAGAGAGCAGTCAGAGCTGCGGCAGGGATTTTATTTTTATTTGCCCTAATCTCATTTATGAATGCTTGGTTAATGGGTAACTTTTTCCCAACCAAAGTATTTGTATCCGCATTCTTGGTTGAGTTCGCTATTCGGATTTTTATTAATCCCAAATATTCCCCAGTGATGATTTTGGCTCAGTGGTTAGTAAAAGGGCAGAAGCCCGAATACACAGGCGCGCCTCAAAAAAGGTTTGCTTGGGCAATTGGATTTTTTCTAGCCTCTACAATGTTTTATCTGGTTGTCCTGAAAAGTGTAGTGGGCCCTATCAATATTATCGTTTGCGCTTTATGTTTGGCATTGATGTTTTTTGAAACCTCTTTTGGCATTTGCATAGGCTGTAAGATTTATAACCTTTTTAATAAAGCTCAAGCTCAGTTATGCCCTGGTAACGCTTGTGATATTACCGTAGAGAAGCAAAACAATATTAATAGAAGTCAACTTCTTGTGTTGGTATTATTTTTAATTGGAGTCATTGTGATCTTTGAGTTCTTCTCTAAAGACGCTGTCATTAATCCAGAAATATCTCAAAGCCAATCGGTGACTATGGAAGTTAACCCTAAAGAGATTGAAAGATGTAAGGTCCCAGATTTTGCCAAAGCCATGGGGCATGAGGAAAAATGGAAGTTACATAACAACTGTAAATAAAGAGTTAGGCATTATAGGCCTTGGTCGATTTAGCCCTGGGTGGTTAATAAATACTAAAACCACTCTTTGGAGTGGCTTTTTTATTATTTGTCTGGAATCCCGACATTCACTATTCCATTCAGAACAAATGCCTTATTTGCTGATTAAAACCACCTAATTTACTGATACATCACTGATTAAACCACTGTCGATGTGATATGCCATTGATTCGACCTCCATAAAACTCCATTAACCTCACTGCGTATGTAGCATAAAAAACGCGGTACTGTAAGTCATTGTTTAGCTTGTGAATTTACAAGGTTTTAGCGTCTTCTAAGGCGTAGGTCGCACGTTCGAATCGTGCTGGGCAGGCCAAGTCTGTATACCCCTCCCAATCTAACTCCCAAGCATAATTAATTGGCACAGCTATTGGCTGTAGTACTTCATTTAGACTATTGGCAGTGCCTCTTAAACGTATATATTGATATTTCAAGATATTTTTAGCTATCTCATTTTCAATGAGACGGTATTTTTACAGTGATGTGAAGTTTTATTTGGTGAGGAATTCTAAGAATGATTACTCAGTTTGATGATTACTGTATTCACCAAACAGTTGACCCAATTAATCAACCCAGTAGTAGCGATAGAAATTTTTACGATCGTTATTGGGCAAATGGGTTTTCTATCGATGGGAGCTATATGTTTGAAATGGCTCTTGGGATATATCCTAATCGAAGTGTGATGGATGCCCATTTTGGTATTCTTATTGATGGTGTGCAGCATTGTTTTCATGTTTCACGTCGTGCGCCATCTGAACGAGTAAAGTTAACTGCTGGGCCATTGAGTTTTGAGATAGTTAAGCCGCTTGAAAGTTTCAGGCTGCATATAGAGCCTAATCATACTGAAATATCTTGTGACCTAACATTTGTCGCGCGCAGTCCTGCACAAGAGGAGCCGCGTAGTTTGCTCTATGATGAAAATCGATTAATCATGAACACAACGCGCTATACCCAGATAGGTTATTGGCATGGCTATGTTGTGATTAAGGGTCGTCGCATTGAGGTTTTGGCTAATCAAACGGGGGGAGCTCGAGATAAATCTTGGGGTATTCGTCCTGTTGGCGAGCGTGAAAGCGGAGCGCCATCCAAGATTTATAAAGACCCACGAGTATATTGGGTTTGGGCACCTTTAGATTTTGGGGATTTCTCAACCCAATTTAATACTTTTGAGAATGCTGATGGAACACCCACTCAGCTTGCTGCACATAAAATTTCTACCGATATGCCTCTTGGATTGGGTATGCATGCTAAAGAGAGCGCTATGGGAGACATAGTTACCGCTAGGCATACGGTCAATTGGATTCCTGGTACTCGCCATGCCGCTGGTGCTGTTATTGAGTTAGTGGATGGCTCAGGGTTAGCCCATGAAATCAAATTAACATCACTGTTAACTTTCTATGTTGCAGGTATTGGCTATCATCACCCAACATGGGCCCACGGGGTCTGGAAGGGGGAAGAAGTGGTTGACTCTGAAAGCTGGGTTATTTCTGATCTTGATCCTCTGGCCTACCAACATATTCATGTTCATCATATGGTGAAAGCAACCATGGGGGATTCTGTGGGATATGGAACTCTTGAAACTCTGTGTTTCGGCCCTCATGACCGTTCTGGATTTAAGGATTTCCTTGATGGGGCTCCTCATCAAGTTACTTAATTGGGATATTTTAAAAAATAATTAACGCTGTTTAAATTTAAGCGCATTGAGATGATGAAACCCGTGGATACTTTAATTAATAAAATTTCTAAATATTTACCGTTATGGACAAAAGATCAATACCCAGATGCGGAAAATATCTCGTTTAATAATCTACGTAATCCTGCTCAAGGATACTCTAATGAGACTTGGTTAATCGACCTCTCTTGGACAAAGGCGGGTGTTCCTGAAGTATTGCCGCTTGTATTGCGTATGCAGCAAAATCAAGCAAGTGCCTATCGTGATTATGATCTTTCGATTCAATATCGTTGTATGCAGTTTTTGCAGGGTAGCAAAATTTCAGTGCCTAAAGTTTTTGGATATGAAGCGAGCTCTCAATTATTCGGTACGCCGTTTTATTTAATGGAGAGGGTTGATGGCTTGGTCCCTAATGAGAATCCTCTATATCACGTGGAAGGTTGGCTACATGGCTTGTCATTAGATGAGCGGTCGAAGCTTTGGTTTGAGGGACTTCATTGTTGCGCCAAATTAACTCAGGTCAATTGGAGTGAGGGAGAGTTAGATTTTTTAAAGCGACCAGAGTTTGGTCAAACAGCTTTAGCGCAAATTGTGGGGTATTTTGGAGATCACATGATTTGGGCTGAATCATTAAATCGCCCGTATCCTCATTTGCACCGTGCTTATGATTGGCTTTTAGCCCATCAACCCCAAGGCGAGCCAGAGGTTCTGTGTTGGGGTGATGCAAAATTGGGTAACTGTGTTTATCAAGATGGCGTATTGGTTTCAGCTTTAGATTGGGAAGGCGCTCATTTTGGCAGCCCTTTAATGGATGTGGCTTGGTGGATAACGATTGATCGATGTTTGAGTGAGGGATATGGCATTCCTCGCCTTGAAGGCTTGCCTAATACAGAGGTAAGCCTTAAGTATTGGGAAAATATTTCTGGTTTTAGTGCTGAAAATTTTTATTACTATGAGGTATTTAGTGCCTTTAAGTTGGCTAGCATCATGGCGCGTATTGGCACCATTTACACTCAGACCGGTAAGGTGCCGGCTGAGTATGAGATGGATATTAATAATGGGGCTGCCGCGATTCTCGCTAAATTAGCTAAGCAGCACCATTTTTAATCGTATTTAGTTTATTGCAGCCAGTAGGGTATTTTCGTCTAGCGTCGAGGTGTGGGGAGATGGCCGCCATCCACATAGATACTTTGTCCGGTAATCCATTCACCTTGATCGCTACAAAGGAAAGTTACTAGGTGAGCGATGTCTTCACCAGTGCCTGCACGACCTAATGAGATGAAAGAAGAAACCATGTCATCCCACACTTGACCTCGTGGAACATCATCTAGGCGACTCGTTTCAACAATGCCTGGTGCAACAACGTTCACCCGAATCTTTTTAGGACCCAATTCTCTAGCCATGATGGTTGTTAAACCATTCATGGCGACTTTTGTTGTTGCATACGCACCCGTATTAGGCGCAAGCAGTTGTGCTGCTAGTGATGAGATATTAATAATCGCACCCCCTTGACCTTGTTCGCCCATCTGTTTTGCAAATGCGCGAGACATATAAAAAGTACCGTTGAGATTAATGTCGATCACTTGTTGCCAGGCATCAATGGATAGCTCTGTGATGGGTACGCGGTCATCGCCACGCGGAGCTCCGGCATTATTGATCAAAAAATCTACGCGCCCAAATTCAGAGATTGTTTGTTTAAGTAAGGTATCAATAGACTCTGGGTTGCTAACGTCTGCAACTATAGGTAAAGCACGACGCCCAATCTGGCGGATCTCATCTGCAACAGAATCTATGTCACGCCAGCCGACTTTTTTTTCATCGTCAGGGTATCGCTCAGGAGAGCGGCCTGTGCCAGTTAGCACAATGTCACAACCTGCCTTTGCCAGAGCAATTGCGATAGGTCTACCAATACTACGCATCCGGCCTGCGCCGGTAATAACGGCTACTTTGCCTTCAAAACCAGTTAATGTATATGACATTTGTTTCCTTTAATCAAGGTGTTTGACATCCAATTTGATACGGGTGTGCCACAACGTCCTAAGTTGAAAAAATATAGAGTTATCGTAGCCAATAACAAAATTATCTGAGTATTTATAGCGGGATTAATCGTCTATTAGGACGATGGCAGATTAAGGCATTTTGGGGGACTAGCAAGATGATCCTGCTATCTAGATGTGAACCCCATTGAAGCTGGCGATTGCCTCTTTATTGGCAATTTTTATTTATCTTGTCGATCAGATCTACAGAAGGCGATTAAGTAGCAATTTATGCAGATATTTTATTTAAGTTGCTTTTCTTAGAGCTTAGCTTCGCCATGATGCGCATCCGTGATTCACATACCCGTGCAATCAAGACAGCACGGTAGCGCTCTCGCTGCAATTTTTCAATAAAGAAAATGCTAACCCCGAAAAGACAGATATAGATAAAAATGTTGAGAATATCCATCGGGCTTTCAATATCAAATGTCCCGTAAGGTGGAATGAAGAAGTAATAGGCTAAGGCTAGGCCTATGAAGCTGCTGAGCGTGGCTGGTTTCCAACCAAATTTATAACAAATGATTAAAGTGTTAAATACAAAGAGTAGAATTGGAAAGTTCGATCCTAGGAATGGGTGAAATAGGTAACGAAGTACAAAGGCTAGCATCGTGCCTGCGGCTGTATAAGTGTAGGCAGTCAATGTATTGGGGGCCCAGGCGCGCGCGTTTAAGATCTGCATTTGTATTACACTCCTTTAAAGGACCTAGTACTTAATATATTTATGACGAATCAACTAAATAGTCTTTGCGAGAAGTTTACTCTAGGTGAAACACGCCAAGCGGTAATTTTTTTACCCGGTTTGTGTGGCACTGCATTAGAGCTAGGGTCTATTCCGAAAATGATTGAACGTTTAGGGCATACGATTTGTGTTCCAAGGATTCATGGTTTTTATGCGCAAACTGGGATTGAGCCTTTTGAGGAGTGGCTGGCTCAATTAAATGCAGTGGTTGATTTGCTGTACGAAACCCATGATAGCGTGGCACTGGTTGGTTTAAGTATGGGGTCTACCTTGGCTTTAGCCTACGAGGCTGAGTATAAGAAATGCGATGCTGTTGTAGCACTCTCTCCAGTATTGGCATATGACGGGTGGAATGTCGCTTGGTATCAACCGTTGTTACGTTTGTTATTTATGTTTGGCATTAAGAATTGGCATTACAGGGAGGTGGAGCCTTATGGTTTACGCAACCTAGAGATTCGTCGCCGTGTTGCTAAGCAAGTAAAGGAACAAGAAACCTCAGAGGTTGGTTCTGCATCCTTGTCAGCAAAACATTTATATCAAGGTCTTCGATTAATTGATTCTGCTAAATCAATTATTGATGAATTTGAGTCTGATTTACTCATCATCATCGCTGTTGATGATGATGTAGTTGCTCCAACGAGTGTGGAGTGGTTGTTCCGCACTGTTAAGTCAAAAGTAAGAGAGTTGATCTGGCTTGGAAATTCCTATCATATTGTCACCTTGGATAATGAGCGTGAAATCGTGGTGAATGAATCTGTTGAGTTTTTACAGCTTGCATTTAATAAGCGCAAAAGCATTAATACCTACAGCGAAGAAGTAAAGCAATTAATCATTCGCGATCGAGTTGCTGACTAAATACGTTATTAAGTCTAACGATTACTTATAGCGATAGATCAAAGACATAAATATCGTATCTTGATACGAGCGGGTTAATACCGGGCTATGATTTGATCCTGAACCCAACCATTTTCGCTTCCCATACATATTCAAGTACCAATTGTCAGCTACAGCATATTCCAATAAAACTCCAGCAAAAGGATTGTTAGATGCAGAAGCCTCAAATGGGGTGTAGCCTGTTTGTTGTGCTTGCTCTCTGTTAATGCCAAAGTAATAGTTTGTGTAGGATTGGGATTGTCGCTCTAGACCAAGTTGGGGGTAGAGTACTAATTTCTTTGAAAGATCAAGTTCACCATAATAGGTTAAATCATATAAATAGCCATGGCTTGGGCCTATATCGCGATAAGCATTGAGGGAGATAACGCCTATAGGAGTTTCTTGAAAACTTCCCAACCCGATAGGAACTTGGTATCCCTTGGAGATGGTTTGTCCATTAACGGTTGATTTAATTTTGTAAGAGTCTGGATCAATTTTCCCCACAAGCTCTAAATAACCATATCCGATAGGCAGTGTTTTAAAAGCTAATTGGTCAATGCGCATAGCAAAACGCTTGTAATCAAAAAAGCCGTAAGGCAGCAACACCGATTGGGTGCTTGATTGACCAATATTTAAAGTGTTGCTGTAAATGGCCAGCCCGACATCACCGATGATGCGATCTGGTAGCGGGGGGGTGGAAGGCTTATTTAGGTCTTCTGTGGCATTCGCCTTAGAGATCAAAAAAGATAAAAATATTAGTAATGAGATGCGAGGTATTAAGCGGTGCATCATTGCAATATAGCATATGAAAGCAAGGATATTTAGGCAGAGTACACTTCAGACTTATGAACAAATATCTTAAATTTTTCTTGCTCGGATTTCTTTTTTTACAAACTCAAGCTATGGCTCAAAGTTCTGATCCAGTTTTAGGAATTTGGAAAACAATGGATGAGAAAACAAATCAGCCTGCTTCACTGATTAAGATTGAAGAGGTTCATGGGCAATTAACAGGAACAGTCTTAGCGCTCATGGAGAGCCCTGGCGAGACCTTAGTGACACACTGTCATCTCTGCAAAGATGAGCGTAGGGGGAAGCCCATTGTTGGGATGGTCATTATGAAGGGTCTTAAAAAAGATAAGCTGGGGTATTGGTCCGGAGGGGAAATTTTGGACCCGGAAGAAGGCGATATTTATCGGGTGAAAATAGAAACTGATGATGGAAAAATACTACGGGTTCGCGGTTATATTGGTTTTTCTCTGATCGGTAGAACACAGCATTGGGTGCGCTAACTTTAGTCTTAACGTAGCGTAGGTATCTATGGTTGGACGATAGCCCATTCGATATCAAGTCTTGGCCCATCCGTTTTGCTCGTCCATCGAATGGAGTCATGGCCTTTAACTGATGCTTTAGCTATCAAGGCTTCCACTTCAGGTGAGGTGTATTCTCCCCCTCGATGACGGCCATGATAGTCACTTTTCTTATTGCGGCTAGCTACAACCATCAGTAGTGGTTTTTTGCCAGGCTTTAACCAAGGAGATTCAAGATCGTTGGCGTTAACCCATACCTGGGTTCTTCTGCCAAGATCGGGCCCATGAATCACAATATTTCCAGCCGTCCAAGTATCTCCGGCGATGATGGTGAGCGGCGCGCCTTTTGTTACTTCTGGATGTTCGGCCCAGTGTTGGTAGATGTGGTCAGATAATTCTTTGCCTGGAAAGTTAGCACGAGTCGTGCGACCTGTCGCATCTGAAATTGTCTCTGTAAAAAGTGCGTATCCCGTGGCAAATACCAGATGGAAAATAATGATAGTTTTGATGAATGATTGTAGGTTGATCGTATCGGTGGCCAGCATCCAGGAAAACATGCCGATCGTGAGATAAAACGTTACAGCCCATTTTGGTTCTAAATTTAGATTAAATAGTCCCCCGCACGCAATGGTGAGGATTGTTGGAGCTAGCGTCATGATCCATAAAAATGCTCGATCACCCTGATGAAGCTTTGTCCACCAGTTGAGTTGTTGGGGTGACGATTTTTTTGATAATCGGCCAATCACTATTAGACTGATGAGTATGGGGGCAGTTCTATATACCTGAGTCATGAAAAACTCTGAGAATATTTTCCATAAGTTGCTGATTGGGTCGAGGGTATTCGCAGTTGACTCAAGCGCATATTGAACGGGGCCCAAATGGTTGGAGGTTTCATTGAGCAACCATAAAAGATGGGGTGCTGCTATGAATACGGCTGTAGATGCTGATAGCAGCAAGCCTAGCCATGCGCGGCCATTTTGCCAGCGTTTTGCCCACATGAAATGAAGCATCAGTGTGGCAATTTGGATAAGGGCACTATATTTAGTTAATAAGGCTAAGCCACCAAAAATCCCTAAAGTGATCCAGGATTGGTAGGCATCTTTCGGCCGATTTTCAGTTTCGGCGACCCATGCTTTGTAATAAAACAGCAACATCGCCGAGATAGACCATAACTGAGCGTTGTTGTGATTGAAGTCTGAGCCTCTGAGCGTGTAATAAGCAATGAAGGATGATGCTAAAACAGCTACTAAAGGGGCGTATTGGGGAAGCTTGGGGGTGGCCCGTGCAGCTATTTCTTTAAAAAGTGAGTGGCAAAAAATCGCTGATAGAAAAACACAAAAATAGCCAATAAAAAAAGAAATGGTCATCGATTTGCCAAAAATCAACGTTGTTGGATATAAGATCCATGTTGGCAAAGGAGGGTGTTTTTGGTATCCCAACTCAAACGAATTAGCCCAGACCAGCTCTTCTACGTTATCCCAATCTGGGGATTGATGGCTTAATATTTTCGCAATTAGCCAAATGCAGGCAATCAGGAAAAACCATCCGTACGCTTTTTTTGTTGGGGAAATATTCACTGAATTTTGTAAGGGGATTCTAGTGTCCCTATTCTAGCGGAAACAGGGTTGAATCGCTCTAAATAATATTTATATTATTTATTGTATTTAGATATAACTGTTTGATAGTTATAACTTTCTCTCTTTTTATAATTGATTTATTTAATGGAAATTTCTTCACAATGATCTAAAAAATTCAGAAGCTTATGGGTTGTTTCTGATGGGTTTTGATCGATGAAAAAATGTCCGCCATTAATTGAATCAGTGGTTAGTTGGCTATAAATTTGTGCCCATGCCTTTTCCATACTAAAGAGCTTTCCCATGATGCCGTTAGCACCCCACAGAACAAAGGCAGGCATGTTGACTTGTTTGGCGGCGTCTTGTTCATCTATTAAGTAATCAATTGAAGCGGCAGCTCGGTAGTCAGCGCAACTGCCATAAATCGTATCTTTTTCTCGCCAAGCTTTGCGGTAAGCAGCTAGTTGATGAGGGTCAAAACTCTCAGCGTTTGCTGAGCCCCAGCCAAATAAGCAACCTTCATAGAAAGTGTCCGGATTAGCTAAGATGACATCCTCAGGGTAAGGCGAGGGTTGCTGTAAGAAATACCAATGCCAGTAGGCTTTAGCAATATGTCGATCGACTTGAGAAAAGACATCATGCAGTGGAATAATATCTAGCAATGACACGGATAGCAGCGCTTCAGGATGATCTAGAGATAAGCGGTGAGTCACTCTAGCACCTCTATCATGGCCAACCATATGAAATTGATTGAATCCAAGCTGCTTCATTAGCTCTAGCTGGTCTTTCGCCATTTCTCGAAAGCTGTAATTGCTGAGGTCTGCATTCGCAGGTGGTTTACCTGATTGTCCATAACCGCGAAGATCTGAGCAAACAACGGTATATTTTGTAGCAAGAAGTGGCGCTACTTTAGCCCATAAAACATGTGTTTGGGGAAAGCCATGGAGTAATAAAACAGGCGGGCCGTTGCCACCAATGACTGCATGAATATCAATACCATTACAGCGTTTTGTGATTTGTTTAAAGCTATCGAACATGCTGTTTATTTTGATCTTTTCATAATTAAGGTTGCTCAAAAGATTCTTCAAAACCAAAGTATTTTGGTACTGATCGATTATCTAAGAGCAGTCCGCCGGCTTGTGGGGGTAGACCTAAGGTATTGAGCAGGTCTGAGGTGAGCGGTTGTATCTTTGCATAATCACGTGTGCGGCTTAGGACGCCATGGCGCCAGTTATAGACTTCTCTCAGTTTCTCGTTATAGAGAAAATGATGGCCATTGTCATCGTAAAAATCATCAAATCGTGCGCGCCCCATGTAAATCGAGTTGGAGCCTTCGTATCCGGAAATGTCAGCGCTTATTGCATCTGTATTCTTGAAGTAAACCCAGTCCCCAGGGATGAAGTTAAGCGGGGCAACGTGAGTTTTAACGGCCAGTAGTTTGCCAGGATGATTGTGCTTGCCGTTCTGATTGTGTTGGAAAGAATCCCACATTGAGTCAGGTTCAATGTTGACGAGAACCTCTCCATCACTTCGAAGTGCTTTCTTAATCGCGTTGGCTTTCACCTCATCTTTTTTGATCCTTTGGTAATAATCCAGAATCCCTTGAATGATGACAATCTTAGTTGCGGTATAGCAGCCAAAAGCACAGGTGTGTTGGTTAATGAAAAAATCTGCCATCGCTTCTGATAAGTGTTTGCCTGATTTTAGCGAGCCTTCCTCCCAATAAGATTTATTCCATTTGGCAGGGGAACCATCAGGAAATGTCCAGTGAAGATGTTCAGCCCAAGCCACAATCATTTGGCGAACATGGATGTGGTCCTTAAAAGCTTCAAGATTACAAGATTTGCCAGTAAAAACAGTATCCCGACCTGGTTGCATCAAGGCTAAAACAATTTCCTTTTTTGATACGGTGGTGACTTCTTCCTGACCTTTTGCAGTAGGTAGGAAAATAATTTCATCATTAATTTGATAGTCAGGATTCCAGCGGATATAGAGTGTGCTGGTATCGTTTTTTTTGAGAGTTAATTGCAGTGTATGGCCATTAATTTGTTTTTGAAACAAATAATTTTGAATATTTAAAGTGGAAAGGTATTGGTCAATCTGGCTATCGATGGTGGCTATGTTTGCTTGCTGACATTCAAATCTTAGGCCTTCAGAAAACACTTTCTGAGAAATGAATAATGCGATAAAAGAGAGAAAGATGCGGGTATACATAAGCTTGGTAGAAATTTATCATGGCTTGAGACGTTTCTAACAATATGGCAAAAAAATCTTTTTTGTTGTTGGGAAAATGTATGTATTCTGAGCAATAAAAGTTATATTTAAAAACTCATCTTTTCGATTGGATTATTGATGGTTCTTAAGCAAAGATTCTTAGATCAGGTTGTGATTGTGACTGGGGCCGCACAGGGGATTGGCAAGGGTGTTGCTGAGGCTATGGCCGCTGAAGGTGCCAAGGTAGTTTTGGTCGATCGTTCAGACTTGGTGGATGAGGTTGCCAAAACCATTCATGATGAAGATGGAAAGGTCCTAGCTGTTAAGGCGGACTTGGAAACTTATGCAGGTGCAGTTGAAATGGTTAGGCAGACATTGAGTCATTTCGGAAGCCCTGATGTCATTGTAAATAATGTGGGGGGCACTATTTGGGCTAAACCATTTGACGCTTATGATGCGGATCAGATTGAAGCCGAAATTCGGCGATCATTATTTCCAACCTTATGGTGTTGCCGTGCCGTTCTACCCAGCATGATTGAGCGTAAAAAAGGTGTGATTGTGAATATTTCTTCGATTGCGACAACAAGCATTCATCGTATTCCTTATGCCGCCTCGAAGGGGGGTGTTAATGCACTAACCGCCAGTCTAGCTTTTGAACAGGCCCAAAATGGCATTCGCGTGAATGCCGTTGCTACCGGAGGTACTGAGGCGCCACCTAGAAAAATCCCAAGAAATCAGAATCCTATGAGTGACCAAGAGGTCGAGTGGTATCAAGATATTGTTGATCAGACGGTTGCAAGTAGTTTCATGCATCGCTATGGCACGATTCAGGAACAGGTGGGAGCTATTTTATTTTTAGCCTCAGAAGAAGCTTCTTATATCACTGGGACAATATTACCTGTGGGTGGTGGCGATCAAGGCTAGTCAGTGTATCGATACTCCAGCTAAATCGAGTTATCTAATTAATTTTTGTTGAGGCTATGATGGGTGATAAAAAATCAGTTATTTTGTTTGGCGGAACAGGTTTTGTAGGGCGAAAAATTGCATCCATGCTTGTTTCTGAGGGTTATATAGTTGTAATTCCTACGCGTTCATTGGTTTATGCTAAAGCGCTATCAGTATTGCCAACAGTTAGAGCGATTGAGTTGGATATTCATGATCCCGGACAGTTATATCAATTAATGGCGAGCACAAAAAATTGTGCGGGGGTTATTAATCTGGTGGGAGTTTTACATGATTCTCCTGGCGTTCCTTATGGTAAAAATTTTTCTAAGAATCATGTGGTGCTGACGCAAAACATTATTCAGGCCATGTCTCTTAATCATATAAAAAGGTTGTTGCATATGAGCGCATTGGGTGCCGATGCGAAGGGGGCATCGATGTACCAGCGCAGTAAGGGTGATGCAGAAAATCTGGTTAGGCAGAGCGACTTAGACTGGACCATCTTTAGACCCTCGGTTATTTTTGGTCAAGATGATAGTTTTATTAACCTATTTAAAAAAATATCAAAAATTACACCAATAATTCCTTTGGCTGGCTATCACGCAAGATTCCAACCGGTATCTGTGCGTAATGTGGCGCAAGTTTTTGTTCAAACGCTTGTGCAACCTGGAACGATTCATCAAGCCTATGATCTTGGCGGACCTAAGATTTACTCGTTATCTGAGCTAGTAAGATTTGCAGGGAAATTAGCTGGCAGGTCACCGTTGATTATTCCTTTATCTAAAGGATTGGGCTATCTGCAAGCTTTTTGTATGGAAAAATTACCTGGGCCCACTCTAATGTCTCGTGACAATGTAACTTCGATGTTGATAGACAACATACTGCAGGGGGAGGGGAATGTGATTAAAGATCAATTCGGCCTTGATGTTGAATCGATTGAAGGCTTATTACTTTAATGACCCTGCCGATTGTCGACGTATAGACATGCCCTGATCATCTGTTTATTTTTTCAGATAATCAGGGGGTATTGCTTTGCCACTCAAATTTAGATTGGCTAATAACTACGCGCGCTTTGCTTATTTTACGGGGGAGCGAATGAGGTAGTCAAAAGCACCTAATGAAGCTTTAGCACCTTCACCCATGGCAATGATAATTTGCTTATAGGGAACCGTGGTGCAGTCACCTGCAGCAAAAACTCCTGGCATGGATGTTTCACCTTTTGCATCAACAATGATTTCACCCCTAGGACTTAAATCAATGATTCCTTTGAGCCAGTCGGTGTTGGGAAGAAGGCCGATTTGTACAAAGATGCCTTCTAACTCTAAAGTATGATCTTGCTGATTGGTGCGATCCTCATAGCGTAATGCTGTAACTTTTTGCCCGTTTCCAATCACTTCTTTGGTAAGGGCGCTTTTAATGATGGTGACATTATTTAAGCTATTTAATTTTTTTTGCAAGACTGCATCAGCGCGCAATTGAGAGTCAAACTCAATTAATGTGACGTGGCTAACAACGCCTGCTAAGTCGATAGCTGCTTCGACTCCAGAGTTTCCGCCGCCAATGACGGCAACACGTTTTCCTTTAAAGAGTGGACCGTCGCAGTGAGGGCAATAAGCAACACCTTTGCCTCGGTATTGGGTCTCGCCGGGGACATTCATTTCTCTCCAGCGTGCTCCCGTGCTGATAATCACTGATTTACTTTTTAAAGTTGCACCGTTTTCTAAGTCAACTTCAAGGCCAGCTTCGCTTGAGCGTAAGCTCTTGGCGCGTTGTAAATTCATGATATCGACGTCATATGACTTGACGTGTTCCTCAAGTGCCATGGCTAGTTTAGGGCCATCGGTTTCTTTAACGGAGATAAAGTTTTCAATAGCCATCGTATCCATGACTTGACCACCAAATCTCTCGGCAACAACGCCTGTGGCAATACCTTTGCGTGCAGCGTAAATGGCCGCAGCGGATCCAGCAGGTCCACCACCAACGACTAACACATCGAATGCATTTTTAGCATTTAGTTTGGCAGCATCTTTCTCTGAAGATTTGGCATCTAATTTGGCAACAATTTCTTCAATCGTCATGCGACCAGCGCCAAATACTGCGCCATTCATGATGACAGTGGGGACTGCCATGACTTGGTATTGATCCACTAAATCTTGGAAAAGCGCACCATCGATCATTTCATGCTCAATATTTGGATTGAGTAAGGCCATTAAATTCAAAGCTTGAACAACATCTGGGCAGTTATGGCATGACAAGGAAATGAAAGTTTGAAAACTTAATTTGCCAGGCAACTCTTTGATGCTATCAATAATTGCTTGCTCTACTTTGGGTGGGTAGCCACCACTTTGAAGAACTGCCAAGATAAAAGAGGTCATTTCGTGACCCATTGGAAGGCCGGAAAAATTAATTCTTGCTTTGTCTCCTACGGCACCAACGCTAAAGCTAGGTCGGTTAGTTGCTTGTCCATTGGTTGCTAAAATAATTTTGTCAGATTGCTCAGCAACTTCTTGTAGCAATGTTAATAATTCAGATGATTTTTCGCTGTCATCCAAGGATGCAACCAAAGCAACTGGTTTTTCAATTTTCTCAAAGTAAGCTTTGAGTTGGTTTTTCAGATTAATGTCTAACATGACGTGTCCTCGTATATTTTTAAAAGCCTATTGGGGAGTTGAGTGAGACTCTCCAATAGGCTCTCTGTTGAGAGCCTATGGACGGTACTTATTTAGATCTTGCCAACTAAATCTAAGCTAGGTGTTAATGTTGCTGCGCCTTCTTTCCACTTGGCTGGGCAAACTTGACCAGGGTTAGCGGCTGTATATTGAGCAGCTTTAAGTTTGCGAAGAGTTTCTGATACATCTCGAGCGATTTCGTTAGAGTGAATCTCAGCAGTTTTAATCACGCCTTCTGGATTGATCACAAACGTACCACGCAATGCCAAACCTTCTTCTTCAATGTGCACGCCAAAGTTTCTTGTTAATGTGTGTGTTGGGTCGCCAACTAGTGGGAATTTTGCTTTACCAACAGCTGGTGAAGTTTCATGCCAAACTTTGTGTGAGAAGTGTGTGTCAGTAGTTACGATATACACTTCAGCGCCCATTTTTTGAAATTCAGCATAGTTGTTTGCTGCATCTTCAATCTCTGTAGGGCAGTTAAAAGTGAATGCTGCTGGCATGAAAATAAGTACAGACCACTTACCTTTTAGGCTTTCATCGCTAACGGTGATGAACTTGCCGTTGTGGAAGGCTTGAGTTGCAAAGGGCTGAACTTGCGTATTAATAATCGACATGGTATTTCCTTTCAGGTTAAAAACAGTTGTTGATGGATTGAATTTTGGATGATATTGATATATTTGTATAGATAATAAATATGATAATATTTATCGATTATTTCGATAATTGGAGTTCACATGATCGCTTTGCCTTCTATGCGTCAATTACGCTACCTTCTAGCGGTAGGGCAGTACCTTAATTTCACTAAAGCCGCTGAACATTGTTTTGTTAGCCAGTCCACGCTGAGTGCCGGTCTGAAGGAGTTGGAGGATGGTTTAGGCGTTCAATTAATCGAACGTGATCGCCAAAATGTTTCGGTGACGCCAATTGGACTGGAAATTATCCATCGCTCAAAACAACTATTGGCCTCAGCTGAGGATATGGTTGAATATGCAAAAACTGCATCACAGACCATGACAGGGACGATTCGTTTGGGGGCTATACCAACTATTGCGCCATTTGTATTACCTCAGATATTGCCTGAAATTCGTGCGCGTTATCCTCAATTAAGGGTAGCTTTACGTGAGGATTTGTCCGCCAATTTAGTGCAAAAAATTCATGAACATCAATTAGATTTTGCGATTATTGCGCTACCTTATGAGACCCAAGGGCTGTTGGTGAAAGAGCTTTATGGCGATGAGTTTTGGTTAACGGCTAAACCTGATGATCAAGCATTAACAGGCAAAACAGTCACTGTCCCAGCAAAGATGGCAGGTAGATTATTGTTGTTAGAAGAGGGACATTGTCTAAGAGAACACAGTCTTAGAGCTTGCCGTCGTTCTGAAACTGCCAGCATAGAGGGTTTGGAGGCCACTAGTTTATTAACGCTGGTGCAGATGGTGGATTCTGGTTTAGGTATCGCATTATTGCCGGAGATGGCTATTAAAAACGATATTCTTAAAAATACAAATTTGATTGCTAGGCCTTTGGATGCGCCAGCACCTAAACGTGGCATTGCATTGATTGCTAGGCAGACTACTTCACGTATTGAAGAGTTTATGGCGATTGCCAAGATTATGTTGGAAGTCCATCAAGTTGCTCAACTAAGGGTTGATTAATTTATAGGAGTTGAACGCCAAAATTCTTCATCAGTAGGGCAAATAAGCCAAAACAACCAATCGTTAATAGCGCAGAGGCCCCCATGGTCAGCCAAAATCCTATTTTTGGCAGCAGATATGGAAATAGTAAGAACATGGGGAGCGTTGGGATGACATACCAGAACGTGTAATAAGCATGATTAGCAATTTTTTCTTCACTTTGATTTTCAATGAATAGCCAAGTAAGCGTTAACAAGGTGATGAGTGGTAGGGACGCAATCAATCCACCTAATTTGTCGCTGCGTTTGGCTACTTCAGAAATGAAGACAACCATCCCAGCCGTTAATAAATATTTAGTCACTAACCAGGTCATATTGTTCACTTAGTGAAATAGCGCTTCATCAAATAAAAAATGGCGCCATAGAAACAGCCAATGAGGAAGGTTATGGCAATTAATCCTACTGCTAACAAAGGATCAAAGGCTTGAACCTGGAAAGGGGGCGTTAGCATATGTAGTTTAAAAATGATGTCCATAAGCGGCTGTGCCCACCCCAGGGCTACCAGTAGTGCCCAGCAGGCATGAAGGCAAGCTAAACATAGACCACCAATCAGGCTTGTTCGAAATAAATTCATAAAATCTCCTTTTGACAGCCTTATCTTATGCTTCTTTTATGAAAAAATCACAAACAAACTCATATGTGGCTTGTAGTCGGGAAGGGTATGTAAGCATTGACCATGGCTTGATAACTGTTACAGTTACTATCATTCACCCTAAAGTCAGTTAATGGATAAATTAATCAGCAAGATGAATGACACAGTTGTTTCTTTTTTGGAGAGGTGTACTTGGTACTCTTCATTAGAAGAGCGTCATGCCCAGTTAGTTGCGTCTCACGCGGTTTTTAAAATAATTCAAAAGCAGGAAATCTTTTTTCAAAGAGGTGATCAGCCCCTTGCTTGGTGTGGCGTGATGAGTGGTCTAGTACGAGTTAGTTCAACTAATGTGGATGGTAAGGTGTTTAGCTATGGAGGATTGATCGAGGGAGGGTGGTTTAATGAAACCCCTATCTTGAAAAACTCACCACTCCAATATGAGGCAACAGCATTGCGTGACACTCAAATTGTGCTTATTCCTAGCCATGTATTTAATATCTTGGTAAAAGAAAGTTTGCCGTTCAATCATTACTTAGTTAATTTTTTGAATCAACGAGTCATTGCCTATTCATCTTCCTTAAGAAACCAAAGGACTGCAACGGTTGAGTTAAGTGTGGCGAAAAATTTGGCGGCCATCTTTAACCCTATTTTCTATATGGGAGATCGCAAGGCAGTCGACTTATCTCAGGAGGAGATTGGCTATTTATGTGGTCTTTCGCGGCAACGAGTGAATGTTGCCATGAAAAAATTGATTGAGTTAGGCTTGGTTCGAAGTGGTTATAGAACTGTCGAAATTATCGATTATGACGGCTTAAGATTTTTCTCTAATGATTAGCTTATTTCTCAGGTTTACCGTGCATAAACATAATGGTTTGTTGCATTAGAGAGCATAAGGTAGATTGACCGTCTTTGATGGCGAAGACTTCGCCCTTGGTGATACATAAGGTGCGACCAGACTTAACCACTTGGCCTCTAGCGATGAGCTTCTCTCCGTCAGCAGGCCTTAACATATTGATCTTATATTCAACCGATAGTATGGATGTGTTAGCTGGTGCCACTGTCATGGCAGCATAGCCAGCTGCGCTATCAACAATCATGCCTACAACGCCAGCGTGCACATAACCATGTTGTTGCTCGATGCCCTCCCAGTGGGGAATATGAATTTCTACCATTTCTTCAGTAATTACTGGGATTGTTGCTTTAATGAGATGCATTGCACTTTGCTTGGCAAAACTCTCTTGGATGCGTTGAACTAAATCAGTATTCATATATATGGCTTAAGCAAATTGATTGAATTGATAGCATGACCATGGTATCAGCAAACACCTTGAATTTATCCGCTTGATGATAGGTAGCTTGCATTTAGTTCTAATTCGTACTAAAGTAGTACTTACACGAACTAAATGAAAGAGAAATTAAAAATGAAACCGATACAAAACACATTAAATCTAGTAGGACGATTATTGTTGGTAGCTTTATTTTTGCCAGCGGGACTAACCAAGCTAACAGGTTTTGCTGGCACGGTAGGGTATTTCGGATCATTAGGCATTCCTGCACCAACATTGGCAGTGGTTGTGACTATTTTGATTGAGGTGCTAGGAAGTATTGCTCTATTGGTAGGCTTTCAAACTAGAGTAGTTGCTATCGTAATGGCTATCTTTACTTTAGCTGCCTCTATTGCAGGCCATGCTTATTGGGCGGCTCCGGCAGATCAAGCATTTGTTGCGCAATTATTATTCTTCAAAAATATTGCTGTGATCGGTGGTTTGTTGGTGTTAGCATCCGCAGGTGCTGGTGCTTTTAGCGTGGATGGTCAGAAAAGCAAACAGTAAATCAAGTAACGAAACCAGTGTTGGGGGCGGTATGAAAAAGTTAATGGGTGTACAAGGAAATAATCAGGGTCATTGGGTTGGTGATGGGTTTCCTGTGCGTACATTATTTTTCTATCAAAACTTAGGACGGCAAATGAGCCCATTTTTGATGCTCGATTATGCTGGCCCTGCAGAGTTTCCCCCAACTACTATAAAAAAAGGGGTGGGTTCTCATCCGCACCGCGGTTTTGAGACTGTGACCATCATTTATGAAGGTGAAGTTGCTCATCAAGACTCTACTGGTGAGGGCGGCATCATTGGCCCTGGTGATGTGCAGTGGATGACTGCAGGCTCTGGTCTTTTACATGAGGAATTTCATTCGGAACGCTTCAGAAAAGAAGGTGGCGTTTTGGATATGGTGCAACTTTGGGTTAATTTGCCAGCCAAAGATAAGATGACCAAGCCAGCTTATCAGGCGATTTTAGATCAACAAATTCCAGTCGTTCCTCTAGGTTCTGTAGAACAGGTATGGGGACAAGCTCGTGTAATTGCTGGATCGTTTGATGGACATGTAGGTCCAGCTCGTACTTTTACCCCCATGAGTGTGGTTGATATTCAATTGCAACAGGGTGCGGAAATAACTTTGCCAGCTCCTGAGGGGTGGAATACATCGTTGGTTGTTTTGAAGGGGGCTATTGAGGCTGGTCATGAAGAAAACGTCATGGTCGCTACGGATGCTCGCTTTTTAATGTTTAGCGAGTCGGGTGCTGATATTCATATCAAAGCCTTGGAAGATTCGGTTGTGCTGTTATTAAGTGGTGAGCCGATTGACGAGCCTATTGTGGGGCATGGTCCGTTTGTCATGAATACCAAACAAGAAATCATTCAGGCGATTGATGATTTCAATCAGGGTGCTTTTGGTCGGATGTGATACTACCCTTTGAGGGTGGCAGATGGATGCTCACCAAACTTAGTGTAATAAGATTCGCTAAAGTGACTTAAGTGTAAGAAACCCCAACGCAAGGCTACATCAGTCACTGTGACTGTGCTTTTTTCTAATCTGGCCGCGGTTAAGTCTTTTTTGACTAAATCAAGCCTCAGATTTTTCAAGAAATTTTTGGGACTATCGCTTCTATATTTTTGAAAGCCAGTGTGTAAAGTTTTCAGACTAATACCAGCATGATTTGCAACATCTTGCAGTGTGATGGGTTCCGATGCTTTTTCAAGCATATATTCCTCAGCTTTTTTAATGTACTGGGGAGTGATAATTTTTTCTGGCTTAAGTAACTCTTGCGTGTACTGATTTCTTTGGTTTAACAATAAAGAACTCACCAATAATTGCTCTAACTGCTTAGTAATAATGGGGTAGAGTTTCGCTGATTCAGAAATGAATGGGTTAGTGGCTAATAAATGAATAATGCTTTGGTACATATCATTACCGTGAGCCATCTCCAAGGCTGAAGCGAACTTCACATCTTCTTTAATGGGGTGGCCCAGTAATGTTTCGCATGTTCGCTCAATGAGGGCTTTATTAATTCTAATAATGAGTTGATTGCAGTTCTCACCCCATTTCATAGAGAGCGGGTCACTGGTATTAATGAGTGCGGCTACATTCTTATGAGCCTCAATCACGCCATCTTCGACGGTGGCATGCATGACACCCGTCATCGGCAACATAATCAATAAAAACTTATCAAATGGATCGCAAGTGATATTGACGCCTGCACCATATCCCAAGGTGTTGACGGAGGTGTTATCTAATTGCAGATGATTCATATCTGCACTCAAGTGTTGTTCTTGGCCTAAAACTCTTAAACGATGTGGCACGAAAACTCCGCCAACTTTATGGCGCACCTCATCAACTTCATCACCGCTGTGAAAAAGTGGATATTTATCTAACCATTGGGTTAGGGTGTTTAGTTCTTTCGTTTTCAGCATTTTTAATGGTTTTTTCGAGCTGTCCCATAGTTTCGGAACTTTTGAATAATATCGATATTAGGGTAAATATTGATTAGGGTAAGTATTGATAAAGCTCTGCAAATAATCCATTTTTATTAGGGTATTTACTAATAATTTCGACCCTATTTTTTAAAAGTTCATTTCAAGGATATGCCCTACACGCTAGGGATAGGACCGCAGTTCAATTCAATGAATGATTGACCCAAATCAAATTGAACAGAGGTCTATTTTGCAAATTACTCAAACCATTAAGCCAATTCAAAAAGTCATGATCGGTCATGGCTTATTGATGATGTTTATTGCATTGGCCATGGGATTGTTGTTGTGGGTGTCTTTGTTAGGTGGTTTTGAAATCTACCCAGGCTACATCATCAATTTTAATTTACCAGGAACTCCTGAGGGTTGGGCGAGAGCGCATCGCGGTATACCTATGAATTCTTTAATGGTGATTGCATTTGCATTTGCGATTGGTGGGTTGGGATTCTCTGCCAAGACTGAGAATTTTCTCGGCAAGTTATTTATTTTGACTGGCTGGGCTAACACTGTTTTTTACGTGGCTTCTAATTTTTCACAAAACCGTGGTTTAAGTTTTGGCGATAACCATTTTGGTGTGGGTGATTTGTATTCGTGGATAGCTTTAGCACCCGCCTATTTATTTGGGGTGCTGAGTATGGGGGCGATTTTGTATGTCGCTGTTAAGTGTTTAGTAGTGAGTAAATCAGATTAATTTTAAAAAGTACGTAAGGAGTAAATATGTCAAAACTTGAACGATCATTATGGTATGACGTTGTTAGGGATACTTGCTGGACGCCGACATATGTCAAGCAGGAAGAATTGTTTCCTGAGGAAATGTGCGGTGCTATGGGCGTTCCATTTGAAACTTGGACATCTTATGATGAGCCGTACAAACAAACATATCCTGAGTATGTCAAAGTTCAGCGTGAAAAAGATGCTGGCGCATATTCAGTAAAAGCTGCATTAGAGCGTAGCAGTATTTATGAAAATGCTGCGCCATCATGGCAGTCAGTGCTTAAATTGCACTATGGTGCCGTTCCACGTGCTGAGTTTTCAGCGGGAAGTGCAGAAGCACGTATGGCACGTTTTGGTCCTGCGCCAGGCATGCGTAATATGGCCACGATGGGTGCGATGGATGAAACCCGTCATGGTCAAATTCAGTTGTATTTCCCACATGAGCACGTTAATAAGTCACGCCAGTTTGACTGGGCTCATAAGAGTATGGATACCAACCAATGGGCTGCAATTGCTGCGCGTCACTATTTTGACGACATCATGGTGACTCGTGATGCTGTCAGCGTAGCGATTATGTTGACATTTGGTTTTGAAACTGGCTTTACCAATATGCAGTTTTTAGGTTTGGCTGCTGATGCCGCTGAGAATGGCGATTTTACTTTCTCAAGCTTAATTTCTAGCATTCAGACAGATGAATCACGTCATGCTCAGATTGGTGGCGCCGCACTAAAAGTTCTTCTAGCAAATGGCAAGAAAGAAGAAGCGCAGAAAAAATTAGATATCGCTTTCTGGCGTTCATGGCGTTTATTCAGTGTGTTGACAGGTCCAGCAATGGATTACTACACACCGATTGAACATAGAAAGTCTTCATTCAAAGAATTTATGAATGAATTCATCATCAATCAATTTATCAGAAATATTGAAGATCTTGGTTTAGAAAAGCCATGGTACTGGGATATTTTCCTTGAGGAAATTGAAACAACTCATCACTCTATGCAAATGGGCTTGTATTTCTGGAGACCAACATTATGGTGGAACGCTGCTGCTGGTATGAGTCCAGAAGAGCGTGCTTGGTTAGAAGAGAAATACCCAGGATGGAACGATAAATGGGGTCAATGCTGGGATCAAATGATTGAGAACATGGTCGACGGCAAGATGGAAATGACTTATCCAGAAACATTACCGTACGTTTGCAACATGAGTCAGCTACCAATTGTCGGTGTTCCTGGCAAAGGTTGGAATGTGACAGATTTCCCGTTGGAATATAAAGGTCGCCTCTATCACTTTGGTTCTGAGCCTGACCGTTGGTGTTTTGAGCAAGATCCAGAGCGCTATGCCGGTCACCAAACATTAGTAGATAGATTCTTGGATGGCAAAGTTCAGCCACCAAACCTTGCTGGTGCATTGGCCTACATGAGCTTGGCTCCTGGTGAGATTGGTGATGATGCCGATAACTATCGTTGGGTTGAAGCATATAAAACTGCTCAATTCAAAAAAGCTGTTTAAGAGGAGGGTATATGGCTTTATTTCCTTTGTGTTGTAACTTCGAAGGCGACTTCGTACTGCAGTTGGTTCCAGTGGATACCGAAAATACGATGGATGAAGTAGCAGCTGCTGCCGCTCATCACTCAGTGGGTCGCCGCGTTAAAAATCAACCTAATAAAACATTACGTATTAGACGTCCAGGCGCGAGCTTTTTTGCGCGCGATATGAAGGTGGCTGAAAGTGGTTTGAAACCCACTGAATGTATTGAAATTATTTGGGAATAAAAAATGGCGTTTAAAAAAGTTTGTGCCGTTGAAGACATCTGGGAAGGTGAGATGGATTCTTTTGAGGTGGATGGCAAAGAGGTTTTATTGGTTTGTAAAGACGGTGGTGAGTTCACAGCGTTTCAGGGTGTATGCCCACATCAAGATATCCCTTTAATTGAAGGAAAGTTTGACGGCAAGATCATTACATGTCGAGCTCATCTTTGGACTTTTGATGTTTGCTCTGGCAAGGGCATTAATCCTTCCGATTGTGCGTTAGCCGAATTTCCCGTGAAGGTTGAGGGCGAGGATGTTTATGTCGATGTTGAGGGTATTGAACCCTTATTTGCTCACACTTAACAAGTTAGGTTACTTATATGTCAGGAATGAATAACAGTGTTGGACCAGTGATGCGATCTGGCGAATTAGCTTTCGCTGTAGCGGAGGCTGCTGAAGAGGATAACCCTGGTAAAGAAATCAGGGTTGATGATAAGCGCGCTTATTTACGCATTGAGACTGATGGCGAAATGATTTTAAGAAGAGAAACCATTGAGCGTGCATTAGGTCGTCCATTTGTGATGAACGACCTTGAGGTGGATTTAAGTTCATTCGCAGGGCAGATTGAGACATTGCCTGATGCGATCCGTTTTTATTTCAATAAAAAAGTTTGATTCAAGTTTGATTGAATAAGGATAAATATATGTCAGACGTAGAAATGTTAAAGCCCTTAAAAACCTGGAGCCACTTAAGCACCAGAAGAAGAAAGCCTAGTGAGTATGAAGTTGTAACAACCCGTTTGCATTACCACGATCGTGATCCCAATGCGCCATACGAGCAAGATCCTCATACGTTCATGAATGAGTGGTACAAGAAAAACACCTATGGTAGTGCCTTAAAACATGACGATTGGAATGCGTTTAGGGACCCAGATGAGGTGGTTTATAGAACATACAACATGATGCAAGATGGTCAAGAAACTTATGTTTATGGACTATTCGAGCAATTTGCCAAGCGTGAGCATGACAAATCATTAGAGCCTGGTTGGGTGGGGACGTTAGGTTTACGCTATGCTCCAGCGCGTTATTTATTCCATACTTTGCAAATGGCATCTGCCTATTTTGGTCAAGTAGCCCCAGCTAGCACGATTACTGTTTGTGGCTTTTTCCAGATGGCCGATTCATTCCGTTGGTTAACTCACACCGCATATAGAACAAAAGAACTTGATTTAGCGCATCCTGATAAAGGATTTACTAAAAACGAGCGTGCCTATTGGGAAAAAGAACCTATTTGGCAAGGTTACCGCGAGTTGATGGAGAAGGTCCTTGTGACTTGGGATTGGGCTGAAGCATTTGTAGCTTTAAATCTTGTCGCTAAACCTGCTATTGAAGAAGGTCTTTTAAGAAATCTAAGTGATTCTGCCAGACATAATGGCGATGAGCTGATGGCTATGTTGTGCGATGCGCAGATGATTGATGCTATGCGTCATCGCCGTTGGTCTGAAGCATTGGTGAAGATGGCCTTAGAGAATGAAGGTAATCATGCGGTTATTCAAGGATGGATCAATAAGTGGGAGCCATTAGCAGATAAGGCGATCGATGCTTATTGCAGTGGCTTACCTGATGTTCCAGATGCGGCTGCTGATGCTAAAGAAGCTGTACGTGCTTATAGAAAATCTTTGGGATTCTGATAAGAGCTTTCATGATTTCTCAACAGATTAATATCAATGGTGAAAGAGATGTCGCTTGTCAACACAGTGATGACACTGTGTTGCTAGCGTCACTTCGAGCGGGTGTTGGATTTCCTTATGAATGCAATGCAGGCGCTTGCGGTAGTTGCAAGTATGAATTGCTCGAAGGTGAAGTTCAGTCACTTTGTGAAAACCCACCAGGATTGACAGCTAGAGATATTAGAAAAAATATGCATCTAGCTTGTCAGACGAGACCGTTATCAAGCATATCTGTTAAGACAAGATTGTCTGATGAATATGTTCCGCTAATCAGCACAGAGAAATTCAAGGCTAAATTTATTGAATCATTGGATGTCACACATGACATCAAGGAATTTGTATTTTTAGCTGATCAACCAGCTAAATTTCAGCCTGGGCAATATGCGCTTTTATCGTTCCCATCTTTGGGTATTAAGCGTGCCTACTCCATGTCCAATTTGCCGAATAGCCAAGGGGAATGGAGATTTCAGATTAGAAAAGTAGCGGATGGTAAAAGTACCGATTTCTTGTTTAATCATATTGCGCCAGGTGATGAGATTGAGCTAGATGCGCCATACGGTATGGCTTACGTTCGTGACAACGCTAGAAATATTGTATGTGTCGCTGGTGGGTCTGGCTTGGCACCTATGGTTTCGATCGCTAGAGGCGCTTCTGAACAGGGTTGGTTAAAAAATAAAACATTACATTTTTTCTACGGAGGTAGAAGTTATAGGGATGTAGGGGTTGAGTCTCAAATTTCTAATTTGCCCGGTTTTGGCCAACAAATATTTTTCCATCCAGTTGTTTCCGATATGTCTGAAGAAAATTTGAAACATTGGTCCGGTGAATTTGGATTTGTTCACGAATCAGTGGAGAAGAGATTAGGGGATGGCATTAAAGAGTACGAGTTTTATTTTGCAGGACCACCGCCGATGACTAAGAGCTTGCAAGAATCCTTGATGCTGAAACATCAAGTGCCGTTTGAGCAGATTCATTTTGATCGTTTTTTCTAGAATTATTTTATTAACAACAAGTAAGGGGGATATATGAAGCCACTAATTAAAGGGACCTTGCTCTTAGCATTAGTTTCTAATTTGGCGCTTGCCGTAACCAATGAAGATGTTGAATCTTCGTTCAATCCTTATAAAAAAGGATTGTCAACTATTCCTGGGTTTACACCTGGAATGGTGATTAATAAGTCTAATGTGAATAACTTTAAAGATTATCTTGATGCGGCTACATTTGCGCTGGTATCAGATGGTTCACTCGAGTTATCAACTGAGCAGGCGCACTCAGTGATGTTGCATCCTAACTATGTGGCTGCAACGCAAAAGAATGCGAATAACGTCAAATTAGGTTCAGCTCAAGGCACGATTGAGGGATATGTTGCTGGTCGACCATTCCCAATGAACCCTCAGAAGAATGATCCAAGAGCTGGTGAAAAATTAGCCTTCAACTATAAGTACTCACAGGTGGTGGGCGATAGTGGCCGTATTTTCCCGTTCTACTGGACTTATATTGATTACAAGACTGGTAAAAAAGAGAAGCGCGTTGAGTTTGATTTCAACTTTATCAGCTTAAAGCATAGAACGACGCAAAATCCAGTAGAGGATTTAACGCCTAACCCATCAAATATTTATAGAAATATCTATTTGAAAGTGTTGGCTCCACAGGATTTAAAAAATACACAATTGCTGATTCAGCGTTTTGATGAGGATACTAAGCAGGATGACTCGTTCCTTTACCTAGGCTTCCAGCGTCGCGTGCGCCGTTTGCCAACAGGTCAGACAACAGACTCATTCTTGGGTTCTGATTTGATGATTGAGGACTTTGAGGGTTATAACGGCCGTGTGTTAGATGCTGAGTGGAAGTATGTTGAAACTAAGGTTATGTTGACTCACTTCTATCGCCATAGCGAATTGAAGGAAACAGAAACGAAAGATGCTGATGGATACGGCATGGCAACTTTTGGCGGTAAAAATGGTTGCTTTGCTAATGCACCATGGAGCCCACGTTTAGTCCACGTCATTGAATCTGTTCCAACCAATAAGTCTAGCCCAATTGGAAAACGTGTGATGTATATGGATGCACAGACCTCTATTTTCCCAATGATCTTAATTTATGACAAAAAAGGTGCTTTGTGGAAACGTTGGGACGTTGGTTTTAGTGACTCTGCTTACCATGCACCACAAAATAAAAATGCAGGTATCGCAATTTACACAACGGCTTCTATGTTAGATACACAGAACCAACATTGCACAGCGTTACAGCTAAAAATGGTGAGTGATCCTAAGTTAAATCCTCCAAGCATGTTCAACGTTCAGTACATGAGGGGTGGAGATTAATTAAGAAATTGTTATGTAAGAGCGTTTATTTCGTTTTCACTCTTACATTCAATCACCTTGTTACGACGTAACTTGGTAGTGGTCTTGTTAATACGGGAATAAGGCCAGTTGTAACCCCCTCTCTTCGCGGAAAAGGAGAGGGGGATTTTTTTTGATATTTTTAAAGGGTTGGTTATATGGCGCGCTATAAAGTTGCCGGTGGTTGTGCGTGCGGTCAAGTTCGTTATGATTTTGATGGTGAGATGGCCATGGCAGTTCATTGTCATTGCAGGAATTGTCAGCGTGCGAGTGGTTCTGGTTCTGCTGCAATATTTGCAGCCAATCGAAATGATGTTCAATGGTCAGGTAAAACCTCAAGCTACGAATCTCAAGGAGATAGTGGTAAGGCTGTCGTGAGGCATTTTTGCCCTAATTGTGGATCTCCATTGTTTAGCAATGTGGAGCTTTTGTCAGACTTGATTTTTATAAGAATTGCAAGTCTGGATGATCCTTCACAAATCAGGCCTGGTATGCATATTTATTGCGATAGTTCACAGGTTTGGGATAGACCTAATGATCCTTTGCCTAAGTTCGGGAAAATGCCTAGTTAATACAGGATAAAATATTGTTTTAATATGATCCTCTTAACTAATTGATGCCTTAAGGAACTAGTGATGTCTGAAAAAACGAAATATTTGTTAGATGAGTCCCAAATGCCAAAATCTTGGTACAACATCCAGGCAGATCTCCCTAAGGCTCTTCCAGCAGTTTTACACCCCGGTACGATGAAGCCAGTTGGCCCAGATGACTTGGCGCCATTGTTCCCGATGGAACTCATCATGCAAGAAGTAACAACTGAGCGAGAGATCGAGATTCCTCAGCCAGTGCAGGATGTCTATAAATTATGGCGACCTGCACCGCTATTTAGAGCCCATCGCTTGGAAAAAGCTTTGGGTACGCCGGCCAAGATTTTCTACAAATATGAAGGTGTTAGCCCTGCTGGGAGTCACAAGCCTAATACGGCGATTCCCCAGGCATTCTATAACGCACAAGCTGGTGTTAAACGTTTAACGACTGAAACTGGTGCTGGTCAATGGGGAACTTCAATTTCTTTTGCGGGTAACTTGTTTGGTTTGGACGTGACTGTTTTCCAGGTGAGAGTTTCTTACGACCAGAAGCCTTATCGCCGAGCTGTGATGGAGACTTACGGTGCTAAGTGCATTGCATCGCCTTCTCAAGAAACTGAATATGGACGTCAAGTATTGGCTGAAAGACCTAATCATCCAGGAAGTTTGGGGATTGCAATTTCGGAGGCCGTTGAATTGGCAGTTCAAAGAGACGATACGAAATATGCCTTAGGCTCCGTGCTGAATCACGTGTTATTGCATCAGACCGTGACCGGTTTGGAGTCGATCGAGCAATTACATATGGCCGATGTTGAGCCAGATGTGGTGGTTGGCTGTACGGGTGGCGGTTCTAACTTTGCCGGTATTGCCTTCCCATTTATTGGTCAAGGCTTGCGTGGTGGCCATATGCCAAGAATCGTGGCGGTAGAGCCAGCTGCTTGCCCATCATTAACGAGAGGTAAGTATGCCTATGATTTTGGTGATACAGCACATATGACACCGTTAACCAAAATGCACACATTAGGTTCAACATTTACACCGCCAGGTTTTCATGCGGGTGGTTTGAGATATCACGGCATGGCTCCTTTGGTTTCGCATGTCAAAGAATTAAACCTCATTGAGGCAGTTTCTTATACACAGGTGGAATGTTTTGCAGCAGGTGTTTTATTTGCTAGAGCAGAAGGTATTGTTCCTGCGCCTGAAGCCAATCACGCAGTAAAAGGTGCCATCGAAGAGGCTTTAAGATGTAAGCGTGAAGGTAAATCAGAGGTGATTCTCTTTAACTTATGTGGACATGGCCATTTTGATATGGTTGCCTATCAGAAATATTTTGCGGGCGAGTTAACTGATGAGTCTTATGATGAAAAAGAGCTTGCGATGGCTTTATCGGGTCTTCCTTCAGTACCTAAAGAATACGCTTAATGAAATTTGTGATGAGAAAAACCACCTACGGGTGGTTTTTTTACGGCTTAAATATCCCTAACATATTGATTTATATCCATGAATCAATATTTCTCTAATTATTTAATGTGCAGGCGTAAGAGTTGAGCGTTTGAGGTCGTCTAAGTGGTATGGTCAAACAAAGGGAGTTAATGATGAATAAGAAAATGATGGTTCAATTGATTGGTGGGGTGGCCTTAGTCATTGCTGGTCGCCTAGCTTTTGCTGCTGTACCTGAGCCCATGGATCCTCGCGATTTTTCAAAACTATCCGTTGAAGAACGTTTGGAGCAGGGTAAGAAAATGCGTGAGGAACTTAAAAAAGCCACGCCAGAAGAGAGAAAGCAGTTCCGAGAAAAAATGCACGAGAGAATGCAAGCTTTGACGCCAGAAGAGCGTAATCAGATGCATGAAAAAATGCGCGCGGAGTGGAAAAAATTAACGCCTGAACAACGCGAGAAAATCAAGTCTGACCGTAAGGCAATGATTGATTCTTTAACGCCAGAAGAGCGTCAGCAAATGCGAGAAGAGCGTAAAAAGACTTTTGAAAAAATGAGTCCTGAAGAGCGAAAAAAATGGCGTGAAGACATGCATAAATATCAGCATCCACAGGATAATCCGGCTAACTAATTTTGTTTCAGAAGATCATTCCCCTGACTTGGCAGGATCAAGTTAGTCTATACAAGAAAGCCTTGGATGGGGATTCTCATGCTGCGTTACATTTAGTTAAGCGGTTAACTCCGAAAGCACATGCAGTTGCATGGCGGATATTAGGTAGCAGTGATGATGCTGAGGATATTTTGCAAGAGGCTTTCATTAAATTATTTAAGTCTTCGCAATTTGAAGGTGGTTCATCAATAGATACGTATTTTTATAAGATTGTTACTAGATTGTGTTTCGATTATTTAAAAATACGTCACCCTCATTTAATTGAGGCATTAGATGATGCTGTAGTGGATGGCGTTGATGTATGTTTGGAGGTGCAGCAATCATCTTTGGGTATGCAAGAGGCTATTCAATTATTAAGTCCTAGGCAGCGCATGGCGATTGCCTTATGGGCCTATAAAGATGCTGATGTTGGTGAAATTGCTGCTGTATTAGATCTTGATAACAATGCCGCCCATCAATTGTTACATCGAGCAAAACTAAATTTAAAGAAAATATTGGAGGGTCATACTCATGTTAGATGATCAATCATTGAAAAGAAAAATTTTGCAAACTTCTGTACCTGAATTATCAGAAGGTTTTTATGAGCAAGTGCAGTCTAGATTACCTGTTAACTCAACATTTGTTATGGGCCATGTGTTGGCAAAAAACTATTTAACTAAGTCGCAAATGTGGATCTTACTAACCTTGATGATATTGGTGACGATAACCTTATTGAATGTGACGCTAACTCATTCCGATGACGATTTAGATAAGATTGATGCATTAACGCTTTCAAGTTCATTAACGTTATAAGAGGCGTTCTATGAATAGATGCTATCTACCCCAAGGGTAACCAGTTCCTGGGTCTTCATTGCAGCAATAAGCACCGGTAATTTCCTTTTAAACCACCTTTGGTTGGTTTGTTCATTTTATGAAGTGCTCAAAACATATTATTTATTTATATACTATAATTTTATTAATTAAATAAAGGGTCTTCTAGCGTAAGCTAGATAAATTCTTAAAGTAATTAACAAGTGAATGTAAAGGGAGCAAAAAATGGCAAAGAAACATACCGTACTTGCATTAGCCGTAGCATTAGCGAGTGTCTCTGTAACACCTATGGCTTATTCAGCTGATGTAACTAAAGGTGATGATGCAAAATCAGAGCAGAAGAATCCTTGTGCGCCAAGTAAAAAGAATGCATCAAATCCTTGTGCGCCTGCCAAGAAAAAAACGGCTAATCCTTGTGGGCCATCTAATCCATGCGGACCTAAGAAACGTAAGTCAGCAGATTAATTATCTTCGTAAGGCTCTGCATGTCTGAATCATCGTTGATGGTCGCTGCTGAAATTATCTTAGATATTCAGACACGTTATGCGAATAGAGGTTTATCCATGGCCCAGTTAGCCTTAGCTGGTGCAGAGCGGTTTGTTGAGTTTCGACATTACCCCAAGAATGATTTGATCGATCAAGTGAGTGGTTATGAAATGTATTACCACTCGCACTCATTGGGTGAAGGGCGAGAAGAGCATGGACATTTTCATTTATTCAAAAGAGATCCATTAGCGCCTGAGTTATTTACGCATTTGGTGGCAATTTCCTTAAATCAGCAAGGTTTACCCATTCGCTTATTTACAACTAACCAATGGGTAACTGGTGAATCCATGCGAGCAGCTGATCAATCGCAAATACTTCTTCAAAATTTTGAAATACATGCGAAGGGGCGCATGGGGCCGCTAGCCAAATGGGTGAGTGGCTTGGTACATCTCTACGTAGCCGAGATCAGCGCTTTGCTAGATCAGAGAGACCAATGTATTCAAAAACTCACAACGCCTGATCAACCGCAGGCTATGATTCTTCAGGACCGTCAGCATCATGTCTTATCCGAGCTTAATATTTCTTTATTAGATAAGCTTGAGGAAGTTATGCATTAATGTTGTTCAAGGTTTAATTAGCATATTTCTCATTTAAACTGCTCTTTTGCATATTCAAGGCGGTTCATGTCTTTTTCTTTACTGGTGTTGGCATTAAGTGCTTTTGCTATTGGCACAACTGAGTTTGTCATTATGGGTCTCTTGCCCGAGGTGGCAGCTGATTTAAAAGTATCTATTCCTAGTGCTGGTTGGTTAATTACTGGTTATGCCTTAGGCGTTGCTATAGGGGCGCCAATAATGGCTTTACTAACAGCTAGATGGCCGCGTCGACAAGCTTTAATTGCTTTGATGGCCATTTTTATCATGGGTAATTTGTTGTGTGGGGTCGCTTGGGAGTATTCATTTTTGATGTTTGCACGTGTAGTGACCTCTTTTTGTCATGGCGCTTTTTTTGGGATTGGTGCTGTGGTTGCTGCTAACTTAGCAGCCCCAGACAAAAGAGCTTCTGCTGTGGCCATGATGTTTACAGGTTTAACGCTGGCTAATGTCTTAGGCGTTCCTTTGGGTACTGCGTTAGGTCAAGCGATGGGCTGGCGATTTACTTTTTTAGTTGTAGCAGGTGTTGGCATGATTGCATTGATGGGGTTGATGAGATTTTTGCCAAAAGGTCAAGTCGAAGAACCTGTTTCTATTCGCCGTGAGTTTATAGCTATGGGTCATATCAAATTATGGATTGCTTTATTAACGACGGTGATGTTTGCAGCCTCGATGTTTGCGTTATTTACATACATAGCACCACTGTTACGAGAGGTCACAGGCTTGTCTGCAAGTGATGTGACGTGGACATTATTTCTGGTAGGGCTTGGTTTAACGTTCGGTAATATGGTCGGTGGTAAGTTGGGGGATCGACATCTCAAAGCGACACTGATAGGAGCATTTATTGCTTTAGGCCTATGTGCCATTCTTTTTACTTGGACGAGTCATTTCTTTGTTGCGGCAGAAATTACTTTATTCGTGTGGGCTATTTCAGCCTTTACATTAGTGCCTGCTTTACAAGTCAATGTGGTTAATGAGGGGCAAGAGGCGCCCAATCTAACCTCTACACTCAATATTGGCGCTTTTAATGTTGGAAATGCGTTAGGCGCATGGGTGGGTGGTTTGGCATTAACTTTCGGTTATGGTCTAACTAGTACGCCCTTGGTAGCAGGGCTTTTAGCGCTAGTTGGGGTGGGTTTGACCATACTAGGAAGGCGCTAATGCCACTGAAAATGAGTATGGACTAAAGCCTATCGTAAAATGTCAATAATGTTTAAATCTGCCAGAAATAATCTAGTACATTGGATCGCTATTGTCTCGATAGTGCTGGCTTCGCTTGCGCCTACTATATCTCAAGCAGTGGCTATATCTGACCATGGTAAGGGTATTTCCATGGAGGTCTGTACAAGCTCTGGTATGAAGGTCACCGTGACGGTAGGTGATCAAGAGGAACAGAAACAATTGACCAATGATGCTTGCCCCTATTGTGTGATGCATCAAGCATTGATACTGCCACTTAATATCAGTCTCACATTCTCAGTCCCAGAAGCACATCATTTATACCCTCAATTATTTTATCAATCACCCAAGCCAATGTTTGCTTGGGTATCTTTGCCCTCTAGAGCTCCCCCGCAACTCGCTTAATTTAAAGAGTGCTAGACCACAGACAGGTCTAGCTATCGCACACCAGTTGTGCACGAAATTATTGCGAGTAAAAATGAATCAAAAAAAACAAATAGTCATTAAAGCCACGACATTTTTGATGGGCATGGTTTTTGCGGTCATTGCCCAGGCACATATTGTTCTTCTGCATCAAACAGCCGAGGTGGGCAGCAACTACAAGGCGGTCTTTAAGGTGGGCCATGGTTGTGGTGACTCACCAATTACTAAAATTGTTATATCTATTCCTGACGGTGTTCAAGGGGCTAAGCCGATGGTCAAGCCTGGCTGGAACATTCTTATTAAGAAAGATCTGTTATCAAAACCATATATCAGTCATGGGAAAACAATAACAAAAGATACAACCGAAATTATTTGGGAAGGGCATTTGTTGCCGAATGATTTTTATGATGAATTTGTTATTGTGGGTAAATTGCCAGATCAAGCAGGGAAGATCTATTGGAAAGTTACGCAAGTATGTGAGAAAGGTTCTATTGAATGGAGTGAAGTGCCTAAGGGTCATCAGCAATTACAAAACCTTCAATTCCCTGCCGCTGAGTTACTTCTCATTAAGCCAGATCAAATCGATCACCAACATTACCATTAATGGGTGGGCAGTTATGAAAAGAAACTCAATTGCTCTAGTTGCCATATCAATGCTTGGATCCTCGCTCGCGATCGCAGGCCATGAGATTTTATTAGATCAGGTGGCCGTACGTGGCACCAAAACTAATGAGATGTTGCCAACTTATCCATCAGTGACGACATGGATTGATGAAAAAGATATTTCTGAAACAATCAATGCTGTAGATACGCCTGATGTACTTAAGTATTTGCCTAATATTTTTGTGCGTAAAAGAGATTCAGCAGATTACACTGGGGCGCCTATAGCCTCAAGAATTTGGGGGTCTAGCTATAGTGCCAAATCTCTTGTTCATGTGGATGGTGTGCCGATTTCTAATCAATTGTTTAACGACAATACCTATGGCACACCCAAGTGGTTTGTGGTTTCCCCAGAGGAAATCAAGGTTGCTGAGGTGATGTATGGCCCTTATTCGGCAGCCTATAGTGGTAATTCAATGGGAGCAGTTGTCAATTTAGTTAGCAAAATGCCTACTGAGTTTACGGCGGTGGTCAGTGCAACAGGCGCCATGCAAGACTTTAAAAAATTTGATACCAATGATCATTATTTCACAGGGCAATCCCATGTCTTAATTGGTGATAAGGCAGATGCCGTTTCTTGGCGAGTTAGCCTGACACATCAAGATGCAAATACACAGCCTCGCGCATTTATAACTAGCAGTGCCGTTCCAACGCCTTATGTTTACCTTAAGAAAGACAATGCAAGCGGTGGATTTTATGAGGGTGCATCAAGTCTCATTCATGGCGTATCAGATAGTGTTAATTTAAGAATTGCTTATGATCTGCCATCTGATTTAAGGTTAATTATTTCTCCAGGAGTCTGGTGGGGGCGAACTGATGCTGCCACTAAATCTTACATGGGATCTTATGCTAGTTTCCAAACAGCCAGCGCACCCGCAGCGTATGCTTTAGATCAACAACATTTGATGAATTCAGTAACGTTGCAATCTAGCCCTAGAAAAGAGTTTTCATGGGAGTTTGTGGTTAGCAATTTTTACTATGATAAAAATATTCAAAGATGGTCTGCGCACCTTAATACTGATGGCTCTTTAAATACCAGTGATACTGGATATTTGGTTGATTATCACGGTACAGGTTGGACCAATATGGACTGGCGTGCCAATTACAAAAATGCACCTCACCATCTGCTCAGTTTTGGGGTGCACTACGACTTTAATAAATTAAATGTTCGTCAGGATTCGGTGGCGGCAGGTCAATGGTTGCAGGCTGAATCAGGATCTGGCACTCTGTATAGTTTGGCTCAAGGCGTGACAGAAACCAGTGCATTTTGGTTGCAGGACGCATGGAGTTATTCTGAATCAATGAAGGTTACTGCTGGTCTTAGAGCTGAAGCTTGGCGCGCTCATGATGGCTATGTTTATGCCTCTGATCTGGGTGGTGTACAACCTAACTCTAGTTACACAACACTCTCGCCGAAATTAAGTATTTCTTGGGATATTGGCCATGATTGGTTAATAACGCCATCCTATGGTCGAGCTAGTAGATTCCCCACAACGGGAGAGTTATATAACGTGGCATCGTGTATTACGGTTGTGGGGGGATCATGTGGTGTTGGTGGAAGTATGGCTCCTAAAATGATCCCACCTGCAGATTCTATGAAGCCTGAGACTGTCAACTCAATGGAATTAAGTTTTGAAAAACTAGCAGGCCCACATATTCATCGAGTGACGCTATTTGCTCAAGATGTGAAGGATGCTTTATTGACGACTTTAGGTGTGCTTAATACAAACTATCCTACGGGGTATTACAGTTATTGGCAAAATGTGAAAAAGGTCCGTAATTACGGTGTAGAGTTTTATGCAAGCCAGAAAAATACCTTGATTCATGGGCTTGATTTAATGGGTAGCCTGACATTTGTAAAAAGTGAAATATCAGATACATATGGTTTGAATAAAGATAGCCTGGGTAATAGTATTGTGGGGCACCCCGTGCCGTATGTGCCTCCTGTGCGTGCGACTATAGTGGCAACTTATAGGCCAGATGGGAAGTTTACTTATACCGTGGCAGGACGCTATCAACGAGCCGGAGCATCTAGCCTAGATAATAATGACCCTAACCCTAATACCTATGGTGGGTTTTCGAGTTACTTCGTCATGGATGCAAAAATGAGTTATCAATTCGACCATCATTGGCGAACTTCATTCGGCATAGACAATATATTTAATAAAGATTATTTTATTTACCACCCATTTCCACAGCGAACATTTATCGCTCAATTGAAATATACCCATTAATAATTGTTAATTTATGAAAGGTTTTATATGAAAAAAATATGCGCAATATTCTTAAGCTTGATGGTGGCATCATCTGCCTATGCAGAGCATGCTCTGCAGGCTGGCTCATTAACTATTAAAGATCCTTATGCAAGAGCAACGGTCGTTGCGCAAAAATCTGGCGGCGGGTTCATGAAAATTGAAAATACAGGAGCTGCTGATCAATTAATTGGTGCAAGTTCACCTGTGGCAAAAGAGATGCAGCTGCACATCATGAGTATGGATGGCAATGTGATGAAAATGCGCCAAGTTCAAGCGATGGATATTCCAGCAAAAGGATCTCTTGAGTTACAGCCTGGTGGTTTGCATTTGATGTTTATTGATCTGAAAGGTCAATTAAAGGCGGGCGATCAAATTCCTGTTAAGTTGAAGTTTCAGAAAGCAGGAGAGGTTGAGGTGAAATTTCATGTCAAGGATCTCAGACCTGCTCATGGCCAATCGGGACATAACCATGCAAAAGACCATCAGTAATTTTTAATCAGTAACAGTTAGTAAATGACCAATAAGGCCATCTAAGAGGATTAGGTGGCTTTTTTCATATGCGCCTAAAATGTTGTGTATATGTCAAAACCGCCATTGCCTTCCTATTTATCAAAGACCACTTATTCGGGAGTATGGTTTCTATTAGGCGCATTGGCTTGTTTTGCGTTAATGGATGGCGTTAGTAAACACGTTGCCTTGGAGGTCTCGATCATTATGATCGTCTGGGCCCGCTATTTGACGCAAGCCTTATTAATTAGCTTGATCGTCTTACCCAAACACGGCATAGCTGTGCTTCGGACCTCTCATTTGAAGATTCAGTTATTAAGAGGGGGATTGTTGGTTATCACCACCTTCCTAGCTGTAGCTAGCTTGAAATTTATGCCTGTTGGTGAATTTACGGCTGTTGTGATGACTACTCCGTTATTTGTCACCTTACTAGCCGCTAGATTTTTAAATGAAGAGGTTCCTTTCATTAAAGTCTTATTGGCTTTAGGCGGTTTTCTAGGCACCTTAATCATTGTGCGACCAGGTTCAGCTTTATTTACTTGGGATTTGATATTTCCAGTTGGTTTAGTGGCAGTAAATATCGTTTTCCATTTGGTCACTGGCAAGATTTCAAAAATTGAAAATTCTTTAACGACCTTGTTTTATACCGTTTGGGTCGGGGCTATCGTTAATACGATCCCATTAATTTGGTTCTGGTCATCGATTGAGTATGGCCACTTATGGTTAGAGTTAATCTTAATTGGAATTTTAGGTGGTATGGGGCACTTCTTGTTTATTCGTGCTTTTGAAGAAGCACCCGCTGCTAATCTAATGCCTTATATGTATGCTCAAATTGCTTTTGGGGTATTTTGGGGGTGGATTATTTTTAGTCATGTGCCAGATCATGTTTCTTTGATGGGTATTGGCTTAATTGCAGTGCTGGGGGCAGTTGGCAGCTTATTGCCACGTATTCAGGCCTGGTGGGATGCTAAGTATGGTCATTAAATCTCAGGTTATTCATGTGAATGAACGGCCATCTTGGGATGCTGTCATTGCCGCACCTTTTGGTAAGTTGGGGGTGCAAACGGAAATAGTAGATGGTAGTTTGATGGTGAGTGAGCTGGTTTACCTAGAGTCTCATCAGCGCTTAAAGTCCCCGAGCACTCAACTAGCTAAAGAGCTAGAGAGACAGTTTAAAAGTTACTTTAAAAATCCAAAATTTGTTTTTGACCTACCGCTTAAACCATTGGGGAGTGCGTTTCAACAACGGGTTTGGGCTGAAATAGAAAAAATTCAATGTGGCGAAGTTAGAACTTATGGTGATTTGGCTAAATCGATCAGGAGTGCTCCAAGAGCTGTAGGACAAGCCTGTGGGTCTAATCCATATCCGCTAGTGGTACCTTGTCACAGAGTCATCTCTGCGACAGGCATAGGTGGATTTGCGCATCAAGCAGGTGAGGGATTTCATCGGAATGTAAAAATTTGGTTGCTACAACATGAAGGCGTTCATTTCCAGTAAACGCCTCTTTCGCATATCAATATTTATGCGTGATGTGTTTTAACTAACAAGCGATGACTTAGCCAAGCACTGGTGCCACATAAGGCCATCATGAGTGCTAGTGGCACGCTCGTATTATTATGTAACAAGCCGATTAATGAGCCGACAAGGGTTGCAAATAAAAACTGTAATGCGCCCATTAAAGCAGCTGCAGTGCCAGCCTGTTGGCCGTGAGTTGCCAAACCTGAAGCCATTGCATTCGGAATAATAAAACCTAAGCTTGATACAAATAAGAAAAAGGATCCAACTGTCCAGTAAAGGTTGGCATAGCCCATGAGGGTGACGCTTAAGAAGATAAGGCTTACGACTGCAGGAACAAGTAAGGCTTTTCTAAGGATGCGGGTTGCGGCATGTTGTTTGAGTAACTGAGCATTGAGTTGGCTAGAGGCAATTAAACCAAAAGCATTTGAACCAAAATACCAACCGTAATCCTGGGGTGCCACGCCATACAAATTAATTAAAACAAATGGGGAGCCGGCAATATATGAAAACATGCCTGCCATTGCTAAGCCGCCACCTAAAGCAAAGCCTAAGAATGGTTTATTGGTGAGTAGGCCCAGGTAGTTCCTAATAACAGACATTAGTTTTAGTGGCGGTTCATGTTCGGTGTTATGACTTTCTTCCAAGCCAAATTTCATGGCGATTAAACAAGCTATAGCGAAGAATGTCAGTAAGTAAAAAATACCTTGCCATGAGAAATACGTTAATACCCAGCCCCCAGCTAAGGGTGCGAGTATGGGAGCCACGCCCATGACTAACATTAAAATTGAAAAAGCTCGCGCACCTTCTTGTGCGGTTGTTCGGTCTCGAATGATCGCGCTTGGTAAGATAATCCCTGTGCAGCCGCCTAGGCCTTGCAAAAATCGCCAAAAAATTAATGCTGGGATATTCGGGGATAGGGCTGCACCTAAAGATGCGATGGCATACATGGCAAATCCAACATAAAGCGGAGGTTTTCTTCCAAAGCGGTCGCTCAATGGCCCATAGAATAATTGGCCAATTGTCAGGCCAATAAAGAAGCTGCCTAGGGTCAATTCAACGCTGCCTGGCCAGCCCATAAGGTCTTTTTCAATCAGTGAAAAACTAGGCAAATACATGTCGATTGATAGCGGCGCGATGGCCGTTAAGATCCCTAAAAGGATGAGCCAACCTGGAAACCATTGCTTGTTGATTGAGTTTTTCATGAGGAGATGTCTTAACGAGGCTATCTAGGATAAAGCTTTTTGCTATATGCCATGTGGAGGGGTAAAAAAACACCCACCGAAGTGGGTGTGAAAAGTATGTTGTAAACATACGAGGAGACATGGTTGCATAGCAACCATTACAAATCATAGGGTTTTAGGCGTTTTTTTACAGTCATCTTATTGACTATCTGGGGTTTTAGCTTGAATTTATGGGTTTTATATCGACGAATGCGAGTGGGTTTGAGTAAACTACCGATAAATGTCTAAATCATCAAAAACCTTATTAATGCTACTGTGTTTGTGCGTATTCGCATTTAAGGTTGCTGCTGCGCAACGATTTATTGAAAATGGCATTAAGCGTGCTCAAATTTACGCTACATTCCAGGATTCATTGGGGGGTGAGGTAAGCCCCATAGTCAAGGCAGCTCCGACAAAGGATGCACCTATATCTTTTCCAATACCTGTACTTTTGTCAGCCATTCTGATGATGACTTGCTTATGGGTTTCATGGAGTCGGCTAAGGTCCTGTTTGCGCCCAATTGTTATTAAATTATCGTTAAGAACTTTTTCTCAGAAAATTTTTAGGCCGCCAAGATTCAATATTACCTGCCATTAATTTTTTAAATTATTTTCTAAAGGATATATATGTTGAACTTATCAAAAATCGGTCTTATTGTTTTATTCACTGCTGTATTAGGCGCTTGTAGTACAACTTCATTGGACGCTAATAAAGTGGCCTCTGTTGATGTGAGTTCACAAGCTGGTTACGATCCTATCAATGATCCAAAATCAAGCGTATACGGTAAGAGAAGTATTTACTTCGATTTTGACAGTTATGTTGTGAAAGCTGAGTACCAATCCATCATTACAGCGCATGCTCAATATTTGCGTGCGAATACGGATAAAAAGGCTGCAATTGCCATTCAGGGTAATACAGATGAGCGCGGTACAACAGAGTACAACTTAGCCCTTGGTCAAAAGCGTTCAGAAGCTGTTAAGAAAGCGCTTGTTTTGTTAGGCGTTGATCAAGCTCAGTTAGAAGCTGTTAGTTTTGGTAAAGAAAAACCTAAAGCTGCTGGTAGCAATGAAGAAGCTTGGAAAGAAAATCGCCGCGCAGATATCGTTTACAAATAATGCTGTCGATGTTTAAAGAAAAAGCCGGCATGTACGCCGGCTTTTTTATTTAACCTGAAACAATCACTTGAATCAGGTTATGCTCCATAAGAATTACTTAACTTGAAATTCTTTCAAAATTGCATTCAATGTAGCGCTTGGGCGCATCACTGCTTTACATTTCTCAGAGTCTGCTAGGTAGTAGCCGCCAATATCTGCAGCTTTACCTTGAACAGCATTTAACTCAGCAACAATTTTTGCTTCATTCTCAGTTAGTTTCTTAGCTAATGGCGTGAAGTGAGCCTGTAATGCCTTGTCATCTGTTTGAGCAGCTAATGCTTGAGCCCAATACATGGCCAAGTAAAACTGGCTGCCACGGTTATCTAATTCACCAGTGCGTGAAGATGGTGACTTTCTGTTTTCTAGAAGTTGACCTGTTGCATCATCTAATGTTTTAGCCAGTACTTTGGCTTTGGCATTATTTTTCTTGATGCCGACATCTTCAATTGAAACAGCTAATGCTAAGAATTCACCTAAAGAGTCCCAGCGTAGGTGGTTTTCTTCAACTAATTGCTTAACGTGTTTAGGTGCTGAGCCGCCGGCACCTGTTTCAAATAAGCCGCCACCAGCCATCAATGGCACGATAGAGAGCATCTTGGCGCTGGTACCTAGCTCCATAATTGGGAATAAATCTGTGAGGTAGTCACGAAGGATATTACCCGTTACGGAGATCGTATCTTTACCACGCATCACGCGCTCTAATGTATATCGCATCGCACGAGTTTGAGACATGATCTGGATATCCAAACCTGTTGTGTCGTGATCTTTCAAATAAGTTTTCACTTTTTTGATCAATTCAGCTTCGTGAGGGCGGTATTCGTCGAGCCAGAATACAGTTGGCGTATTAGATAAACGAGCACGTGTAACAGCAAGTTTTACCCAATCTCTAATTGGGGCATCTTTTACTTGGCACATGCGCCAGATGTCGCCTTCTTCTACATGTTGCTCTAGTAATACAGTGCCATCCGTTGTCACAATGCGAGCAATACCTTCTTCAGGAATTTCAAAGGTCTTGTCATGTGAGCCGTACTCTTCTGCTTGTTGAGCCATTAATCCTACGTTTGGCACAGTACCCATAGTGACAGGATCAAAGTTGCCATTTGTTTTGCAGAAATTAATCATTTCTTGGTAGATGCGAGCAAATGTGCTCTCAGGCATGATGGCTTTAGTGTCTTTTGGACGGCCATCGGCTCCCCACATTTTTCCGCCAATGCGAATCATTGCTGGCATTGAAGCATCAACGATGACGTCATTAGGAGAGTGTAAGTTGGTGATACCTTTAGCAGAATCAACCATCGCTAATTCAGGACGGTGTTCATGGCAAGCGTGAAGATCTTTGATGATTTCTTCGCGTTTAGATTCAGGAAGTGTGCTGATTTTTTCATAAACGCTGCTGAGGCCATTATTGGCATTGACGCCTAATTCTGCAAATAGCTTAGCGTGTTTTTCAAATGCATCTTTGTAAAAAATTTTAACCATGTGACCAAAGACAATTGGATGTGATACTTTCATCATGGTTGCTTTGACGTGGAACGAGAGCATCACACCAGTTTTACGAGCATCTTCAATTTGATCTTCGTAGAACTTGCAAAGAGCTTTTTTGCTCATGTACATGCTGTCAATAATTTCATCTTTTAATAAAGAAACTTTTTCTTTAAGAACAATTGTTTTACCGCTCTTAGTGACTAGATCCATTTTTACGTCACAAGCCTGAGGCACAACCATTGATTTTTCGCTGGAGTAGAAGTCACCACCATGCATATGTGATACGTGGGTGCGAGATGCTTGGCTCCATTCCCCCATTGAGTGTGGGTTATTGCGCGCGTAGCGCTTAACAGCCGCTGGAGCTCTGCGATCTGAATTGCCTTCACGTAAAACAGGGTTGACTGCGCTGCCTAAACATTTTGAGTAACGTTTACGGATTTCTTTCTCTTCGTCTGTTTTTGGGGCGTCTGGGAAGTTAGGAATCTTGTAACCACGATCCTGTAATTCTTTAATGGCTGCCACTAACTGGGGCATTGCAGCACTGATGTTAGGAAGCTTGATGATGTTGGTATCAGGTAACAGCGTCAATTTACCTAGTTCTGCTAGGTTATTAGGAACTTTTTGATCTTCAGTTAAGTAATCAGGGAATTCGGCAAGGATACGAGCAGCAACAGAAATATCACTGGTTTCTACGTCAATATCAGCTGGCGCAGTGAATGTGCGGATGATAGGTAGAAATGCGCAGGTGGCTAATGCAGGTGCTTCATCGGTTAGCGTATAAATAATCTTGGATTTTTCTGTTGCCATTGATATGTCCTCTGTTTTTAATCGAATTATTGATGCATTTTTTGTTTTTACTGTATTGCGCCCGATTTTAAGCGGTTAAGCTTTGATTATCCTTACCTAGGGTAATGAAGTGAAGGATTTATCAACATTTTTAAGTTTCGATATCCAACATTCCCTTTATTTTTCCAAACTGAAAATTAATGGATCCTGAAATTTAGGATTTTTTCAAATAAATAGAACAAATAATTAAAATTAAAAGAAGTTGTTAAATTTTAGTGAAAGATATTGTAACAATAGCCCTAGGGATAATATTGGTATATCTAATAAATATTTCATTTACAATGTTTATGTATACAAAATAAGGAAACGTTATAAGCGTTTGAAGGGGAGCTTCAGTTGAAGAATAAGGACTTGCAAGACATCTATTTTAGGTTTTTGAATCTAGTGCGCTCTATTGAAGAGTTGCCAGACTTCCCTAAGCTAGATGCCACCGAAAATGAATTGTTGAATGTGGTGGCAACTCAATGGAAAAAAGGTGAGCGTCTATTGGTTAGCGATGCGATTGCAATGCGCCAAATTGGTTCTCCTGCAACCTTACACGCTCGCTTAAAGCAGTTGCGTGAAAAGGATATGATTAATTATGTGATTGAAACTGATGGTCGAAAAAAATATATTGAGCCAACTGATGTGGCTTTGAAGTATTTTTCTCAAATTTCAGATTGCATGATTCAGGCCTCAAAAGCTTGAGAAAACTTAAGATCGATAGGTCTGACTCTAAAAGCGCTACCTAGGTAGCGCTTTTTTATTTCACTAACACTTTACCGGGGTTCATGAGCCCGTGAGGGTCGAGAGCTTGCTTAATCGATTTCATGACTTGCACGGCAATATCTCCGCGATGACCCAATAGGTAGTCTACTTTTTGTTGACCAACACCGTGCTCCGCAGAAATAGAGCCGTTATATTTTTCTACTTCTTGATAAACCAATGCTTGGATTTCTTTTGAGTATTGATTGAAAAATTGGCCAGTTTCACTCGAGTTGGCCCCAGCGATGTTGTAGTGAAGGTTGCCATCACCGAGATGACCATAGTTAATCACGCGAACGCCAGGGTACTGTTGGCGAAGGAGTGTATTGCAGGTCTCAATGAACACAGGAATCGCTGAGATCGGGAGTGATACATCGTGTTTAATGTTTTGCCCATCATCTGCTTGAGCTAAAGGTATGTGCTCACGCATATCCCAAAATTTCTGAGCTTGAGAGAGGTTGCTAGCAATCGCCGCATCCGTTGCACACCCAGACTCCATCGCTTTTTCCAAAATGTGTTCCATTAACTGCATGGCGTGCTCAGCGCTCTCATAATCAGAAATCTCAACAAGAACCTCATAGGCGTTAGGGCCTTGAAGTGGGCTGGCTAGGGTGGGGTAGTAATGTTTTAGGAGCGCTAAACTTTCATCAGACATCATCTCAAAGCCTGTTAGCTGAGCTGAGGCACCCGATTGGAAGTGATTCAGCAATTCAACGGCGCCTTGCGCATCTTTAACTGCCACTAATGCGGTCCATTGGGCAACTGGTATGGGAAAGATTTTGATGACGGCTGCGGTAATAATGCCTAGGCTACCTTCTGCACCAATAAATAAATCTTTTAGATCGTATCCAGTATTGTCTTTGCGAAGGCCTCTAAGGCTATTGAGAATCTCTCCTGAAGGAAGTACCACTTCAAGCCCCAAACATAGTTCACGGGTATTGCCATAACGTAATACGGCGGTGCCACCCGCATTTGTAGAGAGATTGCCGCCAATAGTGCAGCTGCCTTCGGAGCCCAAGCTAAGTGGGAAGTAGCGATTAGCCTCAGTTGCTGCTAGTTGGACATTTTTTAAAATGCAACCCGCTTCAATAGTCATTGTTTGATTAGCGATGTCTACTGAGCGAACGCGGTTCATTCTCTGTAAAGAGATCACGACTTGGCGACCAGTTGGATTGGGTGTGGCGCCACCACACATACCGGTGTTGCCACCTTGAGGAACAATAGCAATATGGTTAGCTGCGCAGAGCTTAACAATCTCTGCCACTTCTGTCGTATTAGCGGGCCGTAAGGCTGCAATTGCCTGGCCTTTATAGCGCTTACGCCAATCAATTAAGTAGGGTTCTAAATCATTGGGTGCGGTAATGACCTGTTCTGCACCAATGATTTTTTCTAGTGCGACTATAAGTGCTGAATCAGATAAGCTGATCATGATTTTGACTCTTCTAAAGCTTTTTTAAGCTTAGCTTGTTTTTTTAAGGGTTTTAAATAGGCTAGTAGAGCCATATAACTAATAAGACTAAGGATGACCTCCGTGCCCGCAAAATAAGCGGATGGGGCTACATCATTGAGGCGAGTCACGCCTTCAATGAAGTACAGCATGATGAGCATGGATGCCCACTGCATCGTATAACTACGGCCTTGCCAAATGCCTTTTAATGCAAATAGCAAGGGTACAACTTTAATGACAGCCCAAGACCCGCCAGGTTTAATGGGGGCTAAGATGCTTTCCCATAAGATGCACAACACAATCAGTCCTAACCAAGTTACCCAAGCACAGATGCGCCAGGCTTCTTTGGGGGCAGGGATAACTGGGGAAGATGGAGTTGTCGACATGAAAACCTTTAAGCTAGTTTTAGCGCTATTTCAGCAAGGCGTTTGCCTTGCGCAATGGCTAATTTTTTTTCGTCAGATGAGATGGGAGCTGAGCCATCAGTCTTAGCATAGTGAGTGACCCCATAAGGTGATCCACCTGTTTGTGTACTCATGAGTTCAGGGTTGCTGTAGGGCAAGCCTACCATCACCATGCCATGGTGCATGAGAGGAATCATCATGGATAGTAGGGTGCTTTCTTGGCCCCCATGCAAGCTGCCAGTGCTTGTAAAAACAGCTGCGGGTTTTCCGGTAAGTGCCCCCGAAAGCCATTGTGAGGTGGTGTTATCCAAAAAATATTTCATGGCTGATGCCATATTGCCAAACCGCGTAGGAGAGCCTAAGGCTAAGCCAATGCACTCTTCTAAATCTTGCGACTCTACATAGGGTGGGCCGGAGTCTGGAATATCCGGTTCAGTGGCCTCAGCTGTAGCGGAGACGGATGGGACAGTTCTGATGCGTGCTACGGCGCCTGGGACACTTTCAATACCTTCTGCAATCAGCTCAGCCAGTTGGCGGGTTGCACCATTGCGTGAGTAATAAATTACTAAAATAGTGCCGTTTATATTTTTAGTCATATTGAGAGAATTTCTACTTATTTTCAGTATTTGCTTATGATAGAGCCGTGCAAGTAATTCATCATAAAGATTCTATCCTCGATTTTCTCCGCTATATGCGCCGATGCGCTAAAGGTGGCCGTATTAATGAATTGGCAGCTAGCTTATCATTTACGACCATTTTGTCGCTCGTGCCCATGATCACGGTGGCTTTTTCCCTGCTAGCCTTTATGCCGCGCTTCTTGCGGTTACGGAAATCTTTTCAAGACTGGTTATCTGATAACTTGATTCCAGGGAGTATTGGCGACCCGATTCTTTTGTATTTGAATCAATTTGCTTTAAAAGCGAAGGGGTTAACTATTTTTGGCTCTTTGGGGTTGATGATTGGCGTTTTCTTCACTTTATTAACCGTCGAAAATGCTTTTAATCGGATTTGGGGTATACAACATCCCAGACCTTTTATAAAACGCCTTGGGATACATTTGGTAGCTACTGTTATGGGGCCGCTGTTATTGGGTGGAAGTATTTATTTAAGCTCCATGTTGATGAGTGCTTCCAACGGTTTGATCGGTCCTTTAAGTGCGGGCTTTGATTTTGTGGCATCTGTATTTCCAGTGATGCTATCGACTTTATCTTTTGGATTAGTTTATAAAATTTTGCCTTATGAAAACATCGAGTGGCGTGATGCTTTTTGGGGTGGGGCTTTTGCCGCGGTTGTTTTTGAAATCGCTAAATTTGCTTTTGGTTGGTTTGCAACGAGCTTTCCTTTGTACCGAACTGTTTACGGGGCATTTGCGATTCTTCCATTATTTTTAGTATGGATCTATTTAACTTGGTGGGTGACTCTGGCAGGGGCAACTTTAGTGGCCAATTTACCGATTATCAGAGCTTGGGAAAAAGGGCGTGTAACTCCATAGGAGTCACTGAGAGTGGGGTAAGCCCTGATGCCAAGACTCTAGCCACTCAGAGTGGCTGCTGATAGACTAGTGCAAGATATATAGTCATTACATCGGGGAGGTTCACCATGAAAGTTAGCGATATTTTGCGCGTAAAAGGCGGTACGCTTTATACGGTTTCTCCGGATACATCTTTGTCAGCTGCGGTGCATGTGATGGCAGAAAAAGATATCGGTTCTTTGGTGGTTATTGAATATTCAAAAATCGTGGGTATTTTGACCTTTCGTGAAGTGATTGATACCTTGGCTAAAGAGCATGGCACTTTGGGGCAAACCCAGGTGCGCGATGTGATGGATCATGTGCCTTTAACAACCACGCCTGAAACAGATTTGGATGATGTGCGGCGGATGATGTTAGAAAAGCACGCGCGCTATCTACCTGTCATGGATGGTTCAACACTCATGGGTTTGATTTCTTTCTATGACGTTGCTAAGGCTGTCGTTGAGGCTCAAAGCTTTGAAAACACGATGTTAAAGGCATATATTCGTGATTGGCCGGCTGAAGAAGCTCAGGTTGAATCAAAATAAATCATAAAAAAGAATAAATGAAGGTCAACATAGACCTTCATGCCTGACCAATGCCATAATGTAGGTATGGCAGGAAGCTCACTCGGACATTTATTTACCATCACCACTTTTGGTGAATCTCACGGACCAGCAATTGGTGCCGTGGTGGATGGTTGCCCTCCCGGTATGTTGTTATCGGTTGAGGATATTCAGGGCGATCTAGATCGACGTAAACCAGGCACATCACGACACGTGACCCAAAGACAAGAGGCGGATCGAGTAGAGATTCTCTCGGGTGTCTTTGAGGGAAAAACGACTGGTACACCGATTGCGTTATTAATTCGCAATACGGATCAGCGCAGTCAGGATTATGGCGATATCTTAGAGACGTTTAGGCCTGGCCATGCTGATTACACGTATTGGCATAAATACGGGATTCGTGACCCGAGAGGTGGCGGGCGTTCATCAGCTCGTTTAACCGCACCTGTAGTAGCTGCAGCAGCTGTTGCTAAGAAGTGGCTGGCAGAGAAATACGGGATGGAGTTTTATGGTTATATGACTCAACTGGGAGATGTAGAGATCCCATTTGAGAGTAAAGAAGAAATTTCTAAAAATCCATTCTTTGCGCCCAATGCAACGGTAATACCTGCACTTGAGAGTTATATGGATGACTTGCGTAAAGCTGGTGATTCTTGCGGTGCTCGCTTAACGGTTGTGGCTAAAGGTGTGCCAGTAGGTTTGGGAGAGCCTTTATTTGACAAATTAGATGCTGATATTGCCCATGCGATGATGGGCATCAATGCCGTAAAGGGTGTTGAGATTGGCGCTGGTTTTAAAAGTGTTGCGCAAAAAGGTAGTGAGCACGGAGACGAAATTTTCCGTGATGGATTTGCAACTAATCATGCTGGTGGTGTTTTGGGTGGGATTAGTAGCGGTCAAGATGTTGTCGTGTCTATTGCCATTAAGCCTACTTCATCGATTATGTCGCCTAAACAATCCATCAATCGAGCCGGTGAATCCGCTGTGGTTCAGACTAAGGGGCGCCACGATCCTTGCGTGGGTATACGCGCAACACCGATTGCTGAGGCCATGTTAGCCTTGGTTATCATGGATCATGTCTTGCGCTATCGAGCACAGTGTGGTGATGTGGTGGTTAATACGCCACGTGTCCCAGCACAACGCTCGTAGTTTTAGAATGCCGCTATGACCGGTCTGGTACGGCTGGCTTTTGCGGCATTTTTCTTTTTCTATTTCACATATATTGGGTTGATGTCCCCTTATGCAAGCTTATATTTTTCGAGCTTGCACTATAGCGCTATTGAAATTGCTGCTTTGATGTCCATGTTTCAGATTACCAGAATTCTTGGTCCATTCGCTTGGGGTTGGTTGGCTGATGTGAGACGCGATCGCTTAGGCATTATCCGTGCGACATCGCTGTTGGCGTGCGTCATTTTTTCAGCCATTTTTTATCTTGAAAGTTATTGGGCTTTACTTGTTTGGATGTTCTTATTGAATACCGTTATCAGCAGTCTTATGCCTTTGGGGGAAGCTGCCACTATCCATGCACTTTATAAAGATAATACCTTTGATCAACGTTATGGCCGGTTAAGGTTATGGGGATCTATTGGTTTTATTGTGATGGTGATGGGGGCAGGCGCTTGGTTTGAGGCGCAGGGCATACAGAGTTTGCCTTGGTTTGGGATGGCCGCATTAGTTATTTTGGCGATATTATCTAGAACACTAAAGGAGCCTCCTATGGAGGCTACTCACCAGGTGACAACAAGTTTTTGGCATATTTTGAATGAACATCCTGTTAGATGGTTTTTGTCAGCTAATTTTTGGATGATATTTGGGCATGCAGCTTTGTATGTTTTCTATTCCTTATATTTGGATCGCTTGGGATATTCAAAAGCAGAGATTGGCTTGTTTTGGATGTTGGGTGTTTTAGCCGAAGTTGTTTTTTTCTATTTCCAAAATAGTTTCTTTAAAAGATTTAGCACTAGAAATATTTTAATGGCCTCTTATCTCATCATGGCCCTGCGCTTTATGATGATTGCCTACTGGCCGAATACGGTGGCATTAATCATTGCACAAATCATGCATGCAGCTACATTTGGCGCGCATCACAGTGCTAGCTTAAAGATGTTGCAGAAATGGTTTACTGGACACTTGCAGGCAAGAGGGCAGGCACTTTACACGACGGTTTCTTATGGTATTGGCGGTACAGTCGGTGGCTTGGTCGCGGGCTGGGTTTGGGAAACTTGGGGGCCTGAGCATGTATTTGGTTTAGCAGCCGTGAGTGGCCTGATTGGCTTTTTATGTATGAAGCAAGTGAAAGCTTAAGTGTGGCCAATCTGGTATTGATGTTCAGTATTTCTTAAAGCTAAAAACATCTCCGATGGCGCGTTGACTCGTATCAATTTTTACTTGTACTGCTTGCACTAGGCTTGCTCCAGGGACGATCATTCGTAAAATATTAGGAACAGTGACGCCATTGTTATCTTGAATAGGTTGGTCGACTTTAAATTGATGAGAGTCGCCTTGGATCAATAGTATGGGCTTGTTATATGCTTTGGCGAGTTTGGCGACTGTTTCAATAAAATCTTTAAAACCAGATTTTTTGGGGGTGCGCTGATCGAATGTATCTGACTGCATGGCAATCACAATTGCCAGGCTGTGCTTATGTTGAGCTAACTTGAAGCTATTGTTTAACCAAGCGATATTGGCAGCATTCCTGCGCTTATATTCCTCTAAGGCGCCGGGCACATCAGGATCTAAATTGTTATTAGAGCCTACTTGGTTAATGGTGATAAACATCACGCTCTCGGTTGTCCAGCGCGCATTTTCAATATAAGCACGATAGTTAGAAAGAAGGTCGCCTTCTCGTTCGAGAGGGATTTGTTTTTGACCTAGGCTAGCAGCTTTGGGGAAAAACAGTTGCCGAAGTTTTTGTAGTCTTTCTTCTGGATTGTAGGATCCGTTGGATGGTCTATGGCAATCCGTCCACTCATTGTCGCCAGGTGTGTAGATTAACGGGCCAGTAAATTCATTAAATAATTTTTCGACTGATAAAAAACGTTCATCGCTGCAGGTATTGGCACCATGCTTAATGTCTCCAACATGGATGGTGAACTGCGATAAGGTGTCAGCATTAATTTTGGTGATGAGCGTACTAAAAGCATCGTCACTGAAGTACGGCTGATCGCCAATAGCCGTAAATATTAACTCTGCTGCTTGTAGTGAAGTGCTGCAGCAAGCTGCAGCAACCCAAAATAATAAATATTTCTTGAACAATCGGTTAAATCACAATTAAAGGTGAATGAGGGTCGGGGCAAATATGCCTAAACCACTTAATACTAAAGAAATGACGCCTAGCCCACCAGCAACCAAGCTTAAAGCACTCACGCCAGTAATGATGGTCGCTGATGCTAAAACAATCGCTACTTGCAAAATTCCCGAAGCAATTTCAACGAAGTGGTATTTGTGCATATAAAGGTCACGCGTAGCTTCAGCTGCTTTAGCTCTGGCTGCTAATTCTTTGCGTCCTTCGCCAGTTTCTGGTTCGGAATCGTAACGTTTTGCAGCAGCATCCCATTTTTCAAGCGCAGTAGCTGTTTTCGGATCTGATGACTTACCAGTTAATTGAGTACTTTCAACGGTTAGTTTGGTAACTGTTGAGCGAATTGTCTTTGCTTGGAAAAAAGACCATAAATTAGAAGCTTCAATTTGTTTGGTGAGCACTTCTGTTTGGTAGGCTTTGCTCATGGTTTCACTAATGGCTAGTAGTAGCGCAAGAATTGAAATTAATAAAGCAATCTTTTTGTTAGATGGATCGACATGACCGTGACCTGACATAAGGGCTCCTATTGTTTATTGAAATGCTGTTGAAAAAATGGCCTCAATTGGATGAGGCCATTTAATGTAACTCAAATTAATTACATGCCCGAATAATTAGGGCCACCTGTACCTTCTGGCGTGACCCAGACAATATTTTGAGTAGGATCCTTAATATCGCAAGTTTTACAGTGGACACAGTTTTGCGCATTGATTTGTAATTTTTTACCATCATCTGCTTCAATGAATTCATAAACACCAGCCGGACAGTAACGTTGTTCTGGTCCTGCAAACACAGCTAAATTGGTGGCAACAGGCACGGCTTCATTTTTAAGGGTTAAGTGCGCAGGTTGATTTTCTTCATGATTTGTATTGGATATGAAGACGGACGATAAACGGTCAAAACTAATTTGGCCATCTGGCTTTGGATATTGAATCGGGGTGCATTGTGCAGCTGGTTTTAAACACTCATGATCCGCATGGGTATTATGAATCGTCCATGGCATGTTGCCGCCCAATAGTTTCTGTTCAATACCAACCATGAGCGTGCCAAGATATAAACCTTTTGCCATCCATGGTTTAAAGTTGCGCGCCTTATTAAGTTCTGTGTGTAACCAGCTCTTTTTGAAGGCCAGTGGATAAGCGGATAATTCATCCGCTGATCTGCCGCTAGTCACTGCCTCAAATGCTGCTTCTGCAGCCATCATGCCGGTCTTAATCGCAGCATGACTCCCTTTGATGCGTGAAGCATTTAAGAAGCCGGCTTCGCAACCAATCAGAGCACCGCCTGGAAATACAGTTTTAGGTAGGCTATTTAATCCGCCTGCAGTTATGGCGCGAGCGCCATAACTAATGCGCTTTCCACCTTCAAAGAATTGACGGATGGTTGGATGTGTTTTGTAACGTTGGAACTCTTCAAATGGACTGAGGTAAGGGTTGCTGTAGGAGAGTCCGACTACAAAGCCAACTGCCACTTGATTGTTCTCTAGGTGATATAGAAACGATCCACCGTACGTATCTGATGTGAGTGGCCATCCTGCTGTATGAATGACGAGGCCTTCTTGGTGTTTAGATGGATCGATTTCCCAAAGTTCTTTAATGCCAATGCCGTAACTTTGCGGATCTTTGCCGGCATCAAGGCTATATTTTTTAATCAATTGCTTGCCCAAGTGACCGCGCGAGCCTTCTGCAAATAAGGTGTATTTGGCGCGTAATTCCATACCTAGCTGAAAGTTCTCGGTTGGAGCGCCATCCTTGCCAACTCCAAGATTGCCTGTCGCAACACCGAGGACCTGACCAGATTCACCATAAATGATTTCTGCTGCAGGAAAGCCAGGAAAAATTTCTACGCCTAAGTTTTCAGCTTCTTGACCAAGCCAACGTGTGAAGTTGGATAGGCTCACAATATAGTTGCCATGGTTTTGAAAGCAGGCCGGTAACATCCAGTTTGGAGTGGTGAGTGATTTATTTTTAGTTAAGAACATAAACCGATCTTCAGTCACTTCTGTGTGAAGAGGTGCACCTTTTGCTTTCCAATCAGGAATGAGCTCATTAATGCCAATTGGGTCCATGACTGCACCTGATAGGATATGAGCGCCTACTTCAGAGCCTTTTTCAAGAACGCATACTGAGATTTCTTGACCTTTCTCTGCTGACAGTTGTTTCAGACGGATTGCGGCTGATAAACCTGCGGGGCCACCGCCTACGACAACAACATCGTAATCCATGGATTCTCTCGGGCCAAATTGTTCAAGAATCTCTTTGTTTGTGCTCATTCATGCTCTCCGAAATGGTGTGTAGTCAGCCGGTTAGTTATCCGTTTTGACACATTAAATATTTTTACAAAACATACTATAACGACATAGTAATGGAGACAGTCGCGTTGTTTACTTTTCTTCTTCCTGAATATAGTTAATGGGTAATCCTGTTGCAGGGTATTTCTAGCAATTAGAATGTGAATATATATCGCGTATATTAAGTTTTCTTGATCACTATTTTTATTTCAAGTTAATTGATTTATATAGGGTTTTTATTAATTTGGCGTAGAGCATGCTTAATTAAAAAGCGGGCTATTTTTTGAATCAATGGGGAGTTTTTAATGAATAAGGTATTCGGTTCAGCAAAAGAAGCTTTGGCTGACATCGTCAAAGATGGACAAACTCTTGCTGTTGGCGGCTTTGGTTTGTGCGGTATTCCGGAAGCATTAATTGCGGCTTTGCGTGATACAGGGGTTAAAAATTTAACCGCCATTTCAAATAATGCAGGAGTTGATGGATTTGGTTTGGGGCAGTTGTTAGAAACGCGCCAAATTAAAAAAATGATCTCTTCATATGTTGGTGAGAATAAGGAATTTGAGCGTCAGTATTTGGCAGGTGAGCTTGAATTGGAATTTACACCGCAAGGAACTTTAGCTGAAAAACTTCGCGCTGGTGGATGCGGTATTCCAGCATTTTTCACAAAAACAGGTGTCGGTACTATTGTGGCTGAAGGTAAAGAGATTAGGGAATTTGATGGCGAGAAATACGTCATGGAAAGATCTTTAACCGCAGACATTGGCTTGGTTAAGGCATGGAAAGCTGACAAAGCAGGTAATTTGATTTATCGCCACACGGCCCGTAATTTCAATCCAATGTGTGCGATGGCTGGGAAGTTAACAGTTGTTGAAGTAGAAGAGATTGTTGAGAATGGCACATTTGAGCCAGCAGATATTCATACGCCAAGTATTTATGTGCATCGCATCGTATTGAATCAGCATCCAGAGAAGCGCATTGAACAGCGTACGGTTACTAAGGTTTAAGGAGTAAAAATCATGGCATGGACTCGTGATGAGATGGCTGCTCGCGCAGCAAAAGAATTGAAAGATGGTTACTACGTTAATTTAGGTATCGGTTTACCAACCTTGGTTGCTAATCATGTGCCAAAAGACATTGAGGTATGGCTTCAGTCTGAAAATGGTTTGTTAGGTATTGGGCCGTTTCCAACAGAAGATCAGGTCGACGCTGATTTAATTAATGCAGGTAAACAAACCATTACAACTTTGCCGGGCTCTGCTATTTTTTCTTCAGCAGATTCTTTTGGCATGATCCGTGGCGGAAAAATTAATATTGCGATATTGGGAGCCATGCAGGTTAGTGAGAAAGGTGATTTAGCCAATTGGATGATCCCTGGCAAGATGGTAAAGGGTATGGGCGGCGCCATGGATTTAGTAGCGGGCGTCAAACATGTGGTCGTATTGATGGAGCATGTGGCCAAGAAAAAAGATGGCTCTGAAGATATCAAAATTCTAAAAGAGTGTAATTTGCCCCTAACCGGTGTAGGTGTGGTGAGTCGAATTATTACGGATATCGCAGTGATGGATGTCACGCCAACCGGTTTGAAATTAATAGAATTAGCGCCTGGAATTACCAAAGAAGAAGTGATTTCAAAAACTGATTGTCAATTAGATACAAGCGGTGTGTAACCGGGGTTTCTCATGAGCGCACATCATGCCAGTCACTTACATGCTCACAAAAAAGGAGATGCACAGCATTTGCATTATCGAGAGGAGCGCAAGTTAGGTATTTTGTTAACCGCGCTCACACTCACTTTTTTGTTTGCAGGGGTTGAGGTCGTTGCTGGTTTTTGGGCTGAATCGTTAGCGTTGATTTCCGATGCGGGGCATATGGTGACAGATGCAGCAGCGCTTGGCCTGGCTTTGTTAGCCCAAGTCATTGCGAAGCGACCACCTTCAGCAAAGCATTCTTTTGGATTTGGGCGTGCCGAATCTTTAGCGGCGTTTGTGAATGGTTTGGCTATGTTGGTTTTGGTTGTTTGGATTGGTATCGAAGCCATTAGCCGATTTAATACCCCTCACGATGTTCAGGGGCAAACCGTCACCGTTGTTGCAGCGTTAGGGTTGCTGATTAATATAGTGGTAGCTTGGGTTTTATCTAAAGATAAAAAAAGCGTTAATACTCGGGCTGCGTTAGTGCACGTAATGGGCGATTTATTGGGCTCTGTTGCAGCATTAATAGCGGGTCTGGTTATTCAGTACACAGGTTGGATGCAGATCGATCCGATGCTCTCTTTGTTCGTCTGTCTGCTTGTCTTGCGATCAACTATTGATGTGTTGAAAGAGTCCTATCATTTCTTGATGCAAGGGGTGCCTCATCACATTGATTACATATCAGTTGGCCATGATCTCCGTTCAGTTGCCGGTGTTTTAGCCGTTCATGATTTACATGTTTGGGAAATGTCGCCAGGTGAGCCTGCGCTGATTGGTCATGTGGAAATTAGAGATTTGCAAGATTGGCCTGAAACACTTAGAAGAATTCATGCGGTGTTGAAAGAAAAGCACCAGATTGATCATGTTACCTTGCAGCCAGAAATGCCTAGTTAATTATTTTTAGAGATTTATCCCGTCAATTTTTCTTGGAGTTATGTTTCATGAGCATGTTAAAAGGCAAAACAGCGTTGGTCACGGGTTCGACTAGTGGCATTGGCTTGGGTATCGCGAAAGCTTTCGCTGAGCAAGGTGCGAATATTGTCATGAACGGTTTTGGAGATAGCGCTGCAGCGATTGCTGAAGTTAAGGCTTTGGGCGTTGCCGTTGAATACCATGGGGCTGATATGAGTAAGGCCTCTGAGATTGAAGAGATGATGGCTTTTGCTGAAACTCGTTTTGGTGCGGTAGATATCCTTGTGAATAACGCAGGTATCCAGCATGTGGCTAACATCGAGGATTTCCCGGTAGATCGTTGGGATGCCATCATTGCCATCAACTTGACCTCCGCATTTCATACGACTCGCTTAGCATTGCCCAGCATGAAGAAGCGTAATTGGGGTCGCATTATTAATTTAGCTTCTGTCCATGGCTTAGTAGCTTCTGCGCAAAAATCTGCTTATGTTGCGGCTAAGCATGGCATCGTAGGTTTAACAAAAGTAACAGCCCTAGAGACGGCTCAGACGGGTGTGACTTGCAATGCGATTTGTCCGGGTTGGGTATTAACCCCTTTGGTACAAAAACAAGTTGATGCTCGAGCAGAGCGGGATGGGTTGAGCAATGATGAGGCAAAAAAAGCATTGTTGTCTGAGAAGCAACCTTCAGGTGAGTTTGTGACGCCAGAACAATTGGCTGCTTTAGCCGTATTCTTTTGTAGTCCTGCTGCAACACAGATTCGTGGTGTGGCTTGGAATATGGACGGTGCTTGGACGGCGCAGTAATGTTGAAGAGACTGCTAAAACGCCTCTTTGGTTTTAAAGAGCAAATCTCTGATGAGAGAGGTGTCGCTGCAGGCATTGTGGCAGAGTTGGTCTCAGATCCGTTGCCGATTACGATTGAGGAAATTGCTGATCAACCTGATGCATTGTCAAAAACAGGTTATGTGCAGTGTGCGAGTCCTTCTGGGTTGCATAAGATGGCGTATCACGAATGGGGTGATTCTGATAACCCAAATGTTTTAATTTGCGTGCATGGTTTGACGCGCCGTGGGAGTGATTTCACGGTTTTGGCGCGCGCGATGAGTGATCGTTATCGGGTTATCTGCCCAGATGTTGTTGGACGGGGAAATTCAGACTGGCTAGCAAACCCAATGCTGTACGGCATTCCTCAATATGTCACCGATATGATGGCGTTAGTCACCCAGCTAGGTTTGACTAAGGTGGATTGGTTTGGCACGTCGATGGGCGGATTAATTGGGATGTTTATGGCTGCTCATGAGCATTCACCGATTCGGCGCATGATTTTGAATGATGTAGGCCCCAGAATTGAATCCGCTGCTTTAAGTCGTTTGGGCGATTATGTGGGTAAGCCACTGCGCTTTGCGACAAAAAAAGAAGGTTTGATTTACTTAAATCGTATTTGTGCACCTTTTGGCACATTTCCTCCTGAGCAATGGAAAGTTTATAACGGACCTCATCTTATCCAGCATGATGGTGCCTGGATTCTTCATTATGACCCTAACATCTCAAAGCCTTTTGAAGCCATGAATGCTGCAGCCTCTGCGATGGGTGAGATGATGACTTGGAAAGCTTATGACGCTATCACTGCTGATCTATTGATTGTGCGTGGGGGCGATTCAGATTTGTTATCAGCTAAGACTGTTGTTGAGATGTGTCAGCGTAACCCTCGAGCTAGAAGCATTGAAATTCCTGGTGTTGGTCATGCGCCTGCATTTATTACGCCAGAACAGGTATCCTTGGTACGTGAGTTCCTTATCTAATTCTGATCTTTTATTTGGTGAAGATGTTAATGCCCACGCTATGGGCGTTAAGGCTATCCTTGTCTCGCTTAAATTAGATGAGGCTAGCTGTGTTGCTGCAGAGTCTTTAAATACTCAACTCAGCAAAGAGACCTTGGAAAAACAGTTGGGGCCAGAAGTGGCTCATTTAATTTTAGGTTATCAAGGTCTGCGCGCTGCACAGATGAAGATTGCTAGACAACCAGCCAATAAATTAGGTCAAAGTGCGCAGATGCAAGTGGAAGTCTTGCGCAAGATGCTATTGGCATTCGCGCATGATTTGCGCGTGGTCCTTTTACATCTGGCGTCAGTCTTGCAAACATTACGCTGGGTTACATCTCAACGTATCGAAGTGAAGTCTGATTGGGCCCAAGATATTTTGGATGTGGATGCTGCTTTGGCTAACCGTTTAGGTATTTGGCAAATTAAATGGGAAATGGAAGATTTAGCTTTCCGCTGTTTAGCCCCCGATGTTTATAAACAAATTGCCCATCTACTAGATTCAAAACGTGTTGAGCGTGAAGGATTTGTGACGTATGTGATTGATAGGCTTGCACAAGAATTATCGTTGGCTCATGTAGTGGGTGATGTGCAAGGTAGGCCTAAGCATATTTACAGTATCTGGAAGAAGATGCAAGGCAAAGCTTTAGATTTTGCACAGCTCTACGATGTGAGAGCATTCAGAATTTTGGTTGATGATGTTAAGGATTGTTATGCTGCGCTAGGTATTGTCCATCACATTTGGCAGCCAATTCCTAAAGAGTTTGATGACTACATTGCAAGACCGAAACCGAATGGTTACCAGTCTTTACATACGGTTGTTATGGATGCTGATGGGATTGCTTTTGAGGTGCAAATTCGAACTCATGCTATGCATCAACAAGCTGAGTATGGTGTGGCTGCTCATTGGCGCTATAAGGAAGCGGGCAAGCAGGGTTACTCGGGGACCGTTAGTGCTAAAACCGAATACGATCAAAGGATTGCTTGGGCTCGTCAGTTAATCGCTTGGAAAGAAGATGCTTGGGATCAGTTAAAAGGCCAAGAGTTAGATGAGCAGATTTATGTGTTAACCCCTTTGGGACAAGTGATTCCTTTGCAGCAGGGGGCCACGCCGATTGACTTTGCCTATTCAGTTCATACGGATTTAGGTCATAGGTGTCGTGGGGCCCGTGTTGATGGCGCCATGGTGCCGTTGGATACGGCGCTAAAAAATGGCCAAACAGTTGAAATTATTTCTGTCAAGCAAGGTGGTCCTTCCTTAGATTGGTTAAACATTGAACGTGGCTATCTAGCAACGCATCGAGCAAGAAGTAAGGTTCGAGCTTGGTTTAATGCCCAGCAAGCTGATCAGGAGACCGCTAAGGATGTAACGCTCATAGAAGAGGTCCCTAAGGCTGACTTGCCAGAAATTATTTTGCGAAAGAGTAAGGCAAAGACTGCCCGTGGCGATGTCTTGGTTGTGGGAGTTGATTCATTATTAACTCAGTTATCGAGATGTTGTCGTCCTGTGCCGCCCGATTTAATTAGTGGTTTTGTGACGAGGGGGCGAGGTGTATCGATTCATCGTCAAGATTGCAATACCTTTAAGCAGTTATTGGCAAGAGCTCCTGAGCGGGTAGTTTTGACAGAGTGGGGCATTAGGGCTGAGAACCATTCAAAAGCACTATTCCCTATTGATGTTTCATTAATGGCGGTTGATCGACAAGGCCTTTTGAGGGATATTTCAGAGGTATTTTCAAGGCTTAAGATTAATGTAACAGGCGTGAAAACTCAGTCACGAAAAGGGCTAGCTAATATGCAATTTACGATAGAAATACCTTCTGCGGATGGTTTGCATACCACCATGACGGCTCTCATGGAGGTGAAGGGTGTGACAGAAGCAAGAAGAAAGTGACCGAACGGTGATAAACTAGAGGACTTAATAGGCTCGTAGCTCAGTTGGTTAGAGCGCTACCTTGACATGGTAGAGGTCGTTGGTTCGATTCCAATCGAGCCTACCAACGAATTAGAAGTACATACAAGATGTAGATAGGCGCGGAGAGCCCTAGGTTCAGAACAAAGATCCCAGAGCGCCGCGCTTTTTTTTTGGAGTGAGTTCATGGTTGTTGTCACATTACCTGATGGATCAAAGCGTGAGTACGCTGCTCCGTTAACTGTGTCTGACGTGGCGCAAAGCATTGGTGCTGGTTTGGCTAAAGCAGCGTTAGCAGGTAAGGTTAATGGCCAACTTGTGGATACAAGCTACATGATTGATGCCAATGTCGATTTGGCTATCGTGACCGATAAAGATCCTGAAGGCCTTGATGTCATTCGCCATTCCACGGCGCACTTATTGGCATATGCCGTTAAAGAACTATTTCCAGAGGCCCAAGTAACGATTGGCCCGGTGATTGAGTCTGGGTTTTATTATGACTTTGCCTATAGCCGACCATTTACGCCTGAGGATTTGACAACTATTGAAAAACGCATGGCTGAGTTAGCTAAGAAAGATGAGAAGGTCGAGCGACGTGTAGTGCCTCGGGATGAGGCCGTGAAGTTTTTCAAAGCTTTAGGCGAAAATTACAAAGCTGAATTGATTGAAAGCATCCCGTCTAATGAGGATGTGTCTTTGTATTCAGAGGGCGGTTTTACAGATCTATGCCGCGGACCTCATGTGCCATCTACTGGCAAATTAAAAGTATTTAAGCTAATGAAGGTTGCAGGTGCTTATTGGCGTGGCGACAGTAATAATGAAATGTTGCAACGTATTTATGGCACCGCTTGGACTAAAAAAGAGGACCAAGAGGCTTACCTCCATATGTTGGAAGAAGCCGAAAAGCGTGACCATCGTAAATTAGGTAAGCAGTTAGATTTATTTCATTTTCAAGAAGAAGCTCCTGGGCTTATCTTTTGGCACCCCAAAGGTTGGACTATTTGGCAGCAGGTAGAGCAATATATGCGCCGTGTCTATCAAGATAATCATTATTTGGAAGTTAAGGCACCACAGATTTTGGATCGGGCATTGTGGGAAAAGTCAGGTCACTGGGAAAACTATAAAGACAATATGTTTACAACTGAGTCTGAAAATCGTGCTTATGCTTTAAAGCCAATGAATTGCCCAGGACATGTGCAGATTTATAACGCCGGTTTGCATAGCTACCGCGAGTTACCGTTGCGTTATGGTGAATTTGGTCAGTGTCACCGTAATGAATCTTCAGGTGCTTTGCATGGCTTAATGCGTGTGCGCGGATTTACTCAAGATGATGGTCATATTTTTTGTACAGAAGACCAAATACAGTCAGAGGTAGCAGCTTTTGATCAAGTTGTTCGTTCGGTCTACAACGATTTTGGTTTTACTGAGGTCGCTGTTAAGTTGGCTCTTCGCCCAGCAAAACGTGTGGGGGATGATGCGATTTGGGATAAGGCTGAAGACGCACTAAGAAATGCATTAAAAGCATCTAATCAAGCTTGGGAGGAGTTGCCAGGCGAAGGAGCTTTTTATGGGCCAAAGATTGAGTATCACTTAAAGGATTCAATTGGTCGCTCGTGGCAATGTGGCACGATGCAGGTCGATTTTTCTATGCCATTACGTTTAGGCGCTGAATATGTTTCTGCCGATAATGATCGTAAAGTGCCGGTGATGTTGCATCGCGCTATTGTGGGATCTCTAGAGCGCTTTATTGGTATTTTGATTGAAAATCATGCTGGGGCTATGCCAACTTGGCTTGCACCAACTCAGTGCGTAATCATGAATATTTCCGGAAATTCAGCAGAATATGCCGAAAAAGTTAAGCAAATCCTCAAAAAACAAGGGTTTAGAGCTGAGTCTGATTTGCGCAATGAGAAAATAACGTTTAAAATCCGAGAACACGCTTTGCAGAAGATTCCTTATCTACTCGTTGTTGGAGATAAAGAAAGTGACGCAAATGCGGTGGCCGTACGCGCCAGAGGTGGTGTTGATTTGGGTGTAATGCCTATCGACGACTTCATTGCCCGACTCCAACAGGATGTATCCCAGAAGGTCGGACCCCAGCTAGCCTGAGGTGAGTAAGGTCTTGTTAAAAATTTTTGAAGGAAACGCGAAATAGCTACTGAGAAAACGCATCGTATTAACCG